>CEQI01023071.1_pt1 | contig 16504 bp, 16 predicted proteins | sample 531011 | NCBI WGS metagenome assembly CEQI01 (sample SAMEA2621204, study PRJEB7988) | marine metagenome | biome: marine biome (ENVO:00000447); feature: surface water layer (ENVO:00002042); material: "saline water (ENVO:00002010), including plankton (ENVO:xxxxxxxx)" | depth 5 m
AGTTCTACATTGGCTTTTTTTAAAAAATATAAGCCTGTGGTATCTTTGTATTCTTCAATATATACAACTCTTTTAACTCCAGCTTGGTGAATGAGCTTAGCACAATCTTGACATGGACTTAATGTAACGTATAATGTTGCACCTTCACAGCTTTTCCCGTGTCTTGCACATTTAAGTATAGCATTTGCTTCTGCATGAAGTACATACCATTTAGTATCTCCCATTTCATCTTCACAGTTGTTTTCGAAGCCCGAAGGGCAACCATTGTATCCGTCAGAAATAATCATTTTATCTTTGACGATAAGTGCACCTACTTTTTTTCTTTTACAATGTGAAAGCTTAGCCCATTCCTGTGCCATTTTCAAATATGCCTTATCGTATTTCTTTTGTTTCATTATTTACGAATAAATTATTTACAAAATTACAAAAAAACCTCCTTTTTACTGAGATATATCAAAGAAACCATAATTATGTGATTATATATAATATAGCTTCTTTATTGACGGACATTTATAACATAATAATAAAGAAGACCTAATAATAGATCTTCTTTAATGTACCCGAGGCCGGGGTCGAACCGGCACGATATTGCTATCACTGGATTTTGAATCCAGCGCGTCTACCAATTCCGCCACTCGGGCTAAATTTATCGGTGTAAATGTAAAGTCTTTTTATCACGTGTCAATGAAACTACAGAAAATAGTTTATTGATGTGTCAATTTTTTTATCTTTGCCAACCAAAATAATTATGTCATCAAAAGTCAAAATATTTGCTGCTTCAGCTAGTAAGGAATTAGCTGCCACTATTGCCGAAAAATTTGGCCAAACATTAGGTGAAACATCTATTGTTCATTTTAGTGATGGTGAGTTTGAGCCTTCTTTTGATGAAACAGTCAGAGGCTGTCACGTCTTTATTGTTCAGTCAACACCACCGCCATCAGATAATTTAATGGAATTATTACTGATGATTGATGCTGCTAAGCGTGCCTCAGCCTATAAAATTTCTGCAGTAATGCCTTATTTTGGTTATGCTAGACAGGATAAAAAAGGTAAGCCAAGAGTTCCAATTGGCGCTAAATTAGTATCTAATTTATTGTCAGCTGCTGGAGTTGATAGAGTAATTACCATGGATTTACACGCCGATCAAATACAAGGTTTTTTTGAGGTTCCTGTTGACCATTTATTTGCTTCCACATTATTTGTACCACACATTCAAAAATTGAATTTAGAAAATTTATGTATAGCTTCACCTGATATGGGCGGTACAAAACGTGCTAATACTTATGCTAAATACTTAAATACTGACGTAGTAGTATGTTATAAGCATAGAGACAAAGCAAATGAGGTAAGTAGAATGATGTTAATAGGTGATGTAAAAGGAAAAGATGTTGTACTAGTTGATGACATGGTTGATACAGCCGGAACACTAACTAGAGCAGCTGATTTGATGATAGAAAGCGGAGCAAATAGTGTAAGAGCATGCTGTACTCATGGTATTTTGACAGGAAGTGCTTACGAAAGAATAGACAACTCACAGCTATCAGAACTAATTGTTACTGATACTTTGAAAAAAGAACATAAAAGCGAAAAAGTTAAAGTAATAGAAATAGGAAATCTATTTGCAGATACAATTGATAGAGTTATCAATAAACAATCTATTAGCTCAAACTTTATAAATTAATTATTAAACTATTTTTTAAAATGAAAACATTTGCATTAAGTGCTAAAGTTAGAGAAACTAACAAAATAGCTAACAGAGCACTAAGAAATCAGGGTAAAGTTCCATGCGTTCTTTACGGGGGAGAAAAGCAATTGTACTTCTCTGCTTCTGAAAATGATCTAAACAAGCTTGTTAATACTCCGGACGTATTTTTATTAAACATTGATATTGATGGAGAAGGGTTTACAGCTATTCTTCAAGATATTCAATTTCACCCGTTAACCGATAGGATACTTCACGTTGACTTTTTACAAACATTTGTTGATAAAGAAGTTACGGTTAGTATACCAATTAATTTCATAGGTACACCTATTGGCGTTCGTAATGGCGGAAACTTATTGGTAAGAAAAAGAGCTATTAAAACTCGTGCTATTACCTCTAATCTTCCAGATGCTATTAATATTAATATTGAAGAATTGAAAATTGGAGATTTCCTTTATATTGGTGATGTCAGAGATGATAAATATACTTTTTTAGCAGGAGATAAATCTGTAATTGTTGGTGTGAAAACCGCTCGTGGTGCACTAGAAGAAGAAACTGAAGAAGAAACTGAAGAATCAACAACAGAAGAAGGCTCTGCTACAACAGAAGAAGGCACTACTACAGAGCCATCTGAACCAGCTAAAGAATAATATTTTCTATATTTAAGCAATGAAATACCTCATTGTTGGATTAGGAAACCCTGGAGTCAAGTATGAAAATACAAGACATAATATAGGATTTAAAGTATTGGATGTTCTTGTAAAGTCGTCCAATGCTTCTTTTAAAGATGAAAAACACGCTTATTATGCTTGTATAAAGCATAAATCTAGAACCTATCATCTAATAAAACCTACTACTTTTATGAATTTGAGTGGTAAAGCGCTCAACTATTGGATGCAACATCTAAAAGTTAAAGTAGAAAATGTTCTTGTAGTGACCGATGACATCGCTTTGCCATTTGGTGTTATACGACTTAGAGGTAAAGGTTCTGATGGCGGACACAACGGTTTAAAAGATATTAATTATTACTTAGGGCATACAAAATATGCACGTTTGCGATTTGGTGTAGGCGATCAGTTTTTGAAAGGGCAACAGGCTCAATATGTTTTGTCGAAGTGGACAGCCGATGAAGCAAAGAACTTGTCAGAACGAATCCATCATGCTAAAAAGATTGTGCTTGCATTTGGGTCTATTGGCTTGGACCAAACGATGTGTGATTTTAACGGAAAGTAGTATTTCTTATAAGTTAATTTATGCTCGACTATAGATGACTTTCTTTGAAATAAGACTGTGTAATTGATCAATTGCAATGCGTTCTTGATGCATAGTATCTCTATCACGAAGTGTAACTGTTTGGTCTTCTAAGCTTTGATGATCTACCGTAATGCAATATGGTGTCCCGATTGCGTCTTGGCGTCTGTAACGTTTTCCTATTGAGTCTTTTTCTTCGTATTGACAATTGAAATCGTATTGTAGAGACTTTAAAATTTCTTTAGCCTTTTCTGGTAAGCCATCTTTTTTAGTTAGCGGCAATATAGCGGCTTTAATTGGCGATAATATCGGTGGAATACTTAGAACTAATCGATTTTCACCATTGACTTTTTCTTCATGGTATGAATGACTTAATATAGTTAAAAACATACGGTCTAATCCAATAGAAGTTTCAACCACATAAGGGACATAACTATCATTAATTTCAGGATCAAAATATTGTACTTTTTTTCCAGAATATTCTTGATGACTTTTCAAATCAAAATCTGTTCTAGAGTGTATCCCCTCCAACTCTTTAAATCCAAATGGAAACTTAAATTCAATATCGCATGCAGCATTAGCATAATGGGCTAATTTTTGGTGGTCGTGAAAGCGGAAATTTTCTTTGCCAATACCTAAGCTTAGGTGCCACTGCATACGGCTTTCTTTCCAATACTTGTACCATTTCATTTCTTCACCTGGTCGAACAAAAAACTGCATTTCCATTTGTTCAAATTCACGCATTCTAAATATAAACTGTCGCGCTACTATTTCATTTCTAAAAGCTTTTCCTGTTTGAGCAATACCAAAAGGTAATTTCATACGAGCTGTTTTTTGCACATTGAGGAAATTGACAAAAATACCTTGAGCAGTTTCAGGTCTCAGGTATAAGTTAGTAGCCCCATCAGCAGTAGAACCCATTTGTGTTTTAAACATCAGGTTAAATTGACGTACATCGGTCCAATTTTTTGTGCCTGAAATTGGACAAGTAATATCTAACTCTTCAATAAGTGATTTGACTTTTGCTAAATTATTATCTCCCATTGCTTGATTAAAACGTTGCATAATCGAGGAGCATTTTTCTTTATAGCTGACCACTCTTTGATTAGTGGAGACGAATTGATCTTCATCAAAACTATCACCAAAACGTTTGACAGCTTTCTGGACTTCTTTTTTAATCTTACCTTCTATTTTGGCTAAATAATCCTCAATAAGAATATCGGCACGATATCTCTTTTTAGAATCTTTGTTATCAATCAAAGGATCATTAAAAGCATCGGTATGCCCAGAAGCTTTCCAAGTTTTAGGATGCATAAAAATAGCAGAATCTAAGCCTACTATATTATTGTTCATATTAACCATTGACTTCCACCAATAGTTGCGAATATTATTTTTTAATTCCACTCCATTTGGGCCATAATCGTATACGGCACCTAGTCCATCATAAATTTCACTTGACTGAAAAATAAAACCATACTCTTTTGCGTGAGCAACTACTTTCTTAAATACTTCTTCATAATTTGCCATAGAGCAAAAATAAACATATTCGTTACATTTTTGTACTGTCTTTCGTTATCTTTGTTTTATGGTTCGGGTTGAGGATAAAATCGTTTCCTTTGATGTCTTTGAAAAGCAATTTGTTTGTGATTTATCGGCTTGTAAAGGTGCCTGTTGTATAGATGGTGATTCTGGAGCTCCGCTAAGTGACGATGAGCTTGATATTCTTTCTAAAATTTTTGATAAGGTAAAACCGTATATGCGTCAAGAGGGGATAGCCGCCATAGAGCAACAAGGATTGTATGTGGTGGATGCAGATGGTGACAATACCACTACATTAGTTAATAATAAAGAATGTGCTTTTGTTTCTTTTGATCTAAATGGTATAGCCAAATGTAGTATAGAACAGGCCTATAATGACGATAAAATAGGATTTAAAAAACCTATTTCTTGTCATCTTTTTCCGATTAGGGTGAAGAGGTACAGGGATTTCGAGGCTATTAATTATGAGTCGCTTGATATTTGTAAGCCTGCTTGTGAATGTGGGCATAAATTACAGGTCCCAGTTTACCTTTTTTTAAAGGAGCCGCTTGTCAGAAGTTATGGAATAGCGTGGTTTGAACAGTTATCAGAGGCGGCACATTTATTAAAAAAGAACTAAGTTGTTTTTAATAATTATCAACTTTTAAAAAATTAAAATTGTGAATTGACGTTCATTTTTTTTCGAAAAAAAAGTTGATAAATTGAAAAAAATAAATTCCTTGAGTAAGTCCAAAAAAATTGAATCCAAAAACTTACTGTAGTGTTAAAAACTTGAAATTATTGTGAATAAAATTGAATTGCTAAAGCAATTATTTTTTGAAACATTTGTACCGTTATAAAGTGAAATAAAAAATTTGAATCACACTCTATCAATTTCACCTTTGAAACTTTATAACCCCATTTTTTTAAATTTTTGAATGTAAAAACATCTCAATTAATCATGAGGCTTAATTTTTTATTTCTCTTTTTTATGAATGTTTTAACAATTCAACTTTAATAAAATTATGTGAGAAAGTATTTTCACAAACAACGTAGCTGTATTTTAACAAAAAATTTACAATGAAGGATAGAATTATTTTTAAAAGAGACCAAAGCCAACAAAAATTCAATGAGCAAAAAATTACAGATGCTATTTCGCAAGCTATGCTCGCATCCTCAGAGGGCAGTATCGACGCTGCAATTAATGTAACTAAAAACATTATTAAAAAGTTAGATTTAAAAATCGAAAAAAATCCAAGATATATACCAAATGTTGAAGAAATACAGGATCTAGTTGAAAATGAGTTAATGCTTACAAATCATTTAAAGACAGCTAAATCATATATAATATATAGAAACAAGCAGGCAGTAAAACGTGAGAGAGATATTTTTGCCAAACGTGTTAATCTCAAACCATACGAATACCCAGAGTTATATGAATATGTGCCAGCAATAAGACACTCTTATTGGATTCATACAGAATTCAATTTTACAAGTGATATACAAGATTTTAAAGCAAGATTAACAGATAGAGAAAGAAATGCAATTAAAAATGCTATGATAGCTATATCACAAATCGAAGTTGCTGTTAAATCTTTTTGGGGAGATATTCATAAAGTAATATCAAAGCCTGAAGTTGGTTCCGTAGGCGCTACTTTTGCCGAAAGTGAAGTGCGACATGCCGATGCTTATTCTCATCTTCTGGAAATACTAGGACTAAATGGCGAGTTTGATAAAATACAAAATAACCCTGTGCTAACAAGAAGAGTTAGATATTTAGAAGCTTCATTAATGAATTCTAAAAGCTCAAATCAAGAAGATTATACAGAGTCAGTTTTATTATTCTCATTGTTTATAGAGCATGTTTCTCTGTTCTCACAATTTTTGATAATAATGGCTTTTAATAAGCATAGAAATATGTTAAAAGGGGTCTCAAATGTAGTTGAAGCTACGTCAAAAGAAGAACAAATTCATGGTGATTTTGGGATCGACATTATTAATATAATTAAAAAAGAGAATCCTGATTGGTTTGATGATTTGTATGTAAATAAAATACACCTAATGTGCAAAGAGGCCTATGAGTCAGAAATGGACATAGTAAATTGGATATTTGAAGATGGAGAATTAGACTTTATTCCTATAAAGCAAATTGATGAGTTTTTAAAAGATAGATTTAATAGATCATTAGAAAGTATAGGCTTCCCTAAACTATTTGATGTAGATCCAAATATATTAATTGATACAGAATGGTTTAATGATGAAATTATTGGCACCAAACATGGTGATTTTTTTGTTAAAAGATCAATTAACTATAGTAAAAGAACCCAAAGTATAACCTCAGATGACCTTTTTTAATATTTAAGCTTAATGAATACAACTAAACTAAAAACCTCTGATTTAAAAAAGTCTTTACCAAATCAAAATCAAAAACCTAAAACAGGTAAATTTGATTGGTTGACCGAGCATAGTCGTAAATTTCTTTCTTCTGGATATCTCTCACAAGGAGAAACCCCAGAAACTAGAATTATGGATATAGCAAAAAATGCTGAAAAAATTTTAAACATCCCTGGTTATGCAGAAAAATTTTACAAATATATGTCTGAAGGATATTATTCCTTAGCCTCCCCAGTATGGTCAAATTTTGGTAAAGAAAGAGGATTGCCTATCAGTTGCTTTGGATCAAATGTTGACGATGATATGGGTAATATCCTATATACTCAATCAGAAGTTGGTATGATGTCAAAGTTGGGAGGAGGTACATCAGGATATTTTGGACACATTAGACATAGAGGCGCCGCTGTCAAAGACAATGGTGTAGCTTCAGGAGCCGTCCATATTATGCAATTATTTGAGTCAATGGTTGACGTCGTAAGTCAAGGTTCAGTAAGAAGAGGACGATTTTCTCCATATCTGCCAATTGAGCATAAAGACATTAATGAATTTTTAGATATTGGTACTGAAGGGAATCCCATCCAAGAACTCACTCACGGAGTTACAGTTTCAGATAAATGGATGCAGGAAATGATTGATGGGGACTTAGACAAAAGAAAAATTTGGGCAAAAGTTATTCAGAGAAGATGTGAAATAGGCTACCCTTATATACTTTTTAATGATAAGGCTAATCTTGGTGCTCCGGAAGTATATCAAGATAAGAATATGCGCATCAACGCAAGTAATCTTTGTACAGAAATAATGTTGCCATCAAACTCTGAGTGGTCATTTGTGTGTGTTTTATCTTCAATAAACTTACTTCATTATGATAAGTGGAAAGATACAGACGCTGTTGAAACAATGGTATATTTTTTGGATGCGGTGATTACAGAATTTCTAAACAAACTAGAAATTTACAGAGATTCGAATAGCAATGATGACAAACAAACTTTCTTGTTTATGGAAAGAGCATATAATTTCGCCAAAGATAACAGAGCGTTGGGACTAGGGGCGCTTGGGTGGCATTCTCTTTTACAATCAAAATCTTATTCATTTAATTCTCAAGAAGCCTTTGATCTTAACAATGAAGTGTTTAGATTTATTAAAGATAAATCATATAGTGCATCAAAAGAACTAGCTTCAAAATTTGGAGAACCTAAAATTTTAAAAGGGTATGGTCGTAGAAATTCAACTTTAAACGCAATTGCTCCTACAACATCCTCTGCTTTTATATTAGGTCAGGTATCGCAAGGTATAGAGCCAATTTGGTCAAATATTTATGTAAAGGATATTGCCAAGGTAAAAACTACTATAAAAAATCCGTTTTTAAAACAATTGCTTGCTGAAAAAGGATTTGATAATAAAGATATATGGGATAGTATTAGAGAAAATGATGGTTCGGTACAACATTTAGAAATTCTAACGGACCATGAAAAGGAGGTATTTAAAACATATTCTGAAATTGATCAATTAGATATTATTTATCAAGCTGCCAATAGACAAAATCATATTGACCAAGGTCAATCTCTAAATATAATGATTCACCCAGATATGTCTCCAAAAGAAATTAATAAGATTCATACAACAGCATGGAAATTAAATATTAAGTCACTTTATTATCAGCATAGTATGAATGCGGCGCAGAAATTTAAACAGAAAAAAGAATGCACAAGCTGTGAGGCATAAGATTACATAAATGCATTTTCTCCTGTAATGTCTAGTCCTGTTATTAGTAAATGAATATCATGTGTTCCTTCATATGTAACAACTGATTCTAAGTTCATCATATGTCGCATTATTGGATATTCTCCTGTGATACCCATACCCCCAAGAATTTGTCTAGCGTCTCGGGCAATATTTAATGCCATTTCTACATTGTTGCGTTTACACATAGAAATTTGCGCAGATGTAGCTTTATCTTCATTTCTTAGAGTACCTAAACGCCATGTTATAAATTGCGCTTTGGTTATCTCTGTAATCATCTCAGCTAATTTTTTTTGTTGTAATTGAAAGCCTGCTATAGGTTTTCCAAACTGAATACGTTGTTTAGAATATCTTAAGGCTGTATCATAGCAATCCATAGCGGCGCCAATCGTTCCCCAAGCAATACCATATCTTGCAGAATCTAGACAGCCCAATGGAGCACCAAGTCCATCCTTGTTAGGCAGAAGATTATTTTTTGGAACCTTAACATTATCAAACACCAATTCTCCTGTTGCAGAAGCTCTTAAACTCCACTTATTGTGAGTTTCTGGAGTGCTGAAACCTTTCATATTTCTTTCAACAATTAAGCCCTTAATACGACCTTGTTCATTTTTAGCCCAAACAATTGCAATGTCTGCAAATGGAGAATTAGAAATCCATAATTTGGCACCATTTAAAAGATAGTGGTCGCCCATATCTTTAAAATGCGTTACCATACCACCAGGGTTTGATCCAAAGTCAGGTTCAGTAAGTCCAAAACATCCTACCATTTCGCCTGAAGCTAATTTAGGAAGAAAACGTTTTCGTTGCTCTTCACTACCATATTTAAAAATTGGATACATAACTAAAGAAGATTGAACAGATGCGGTAGAGCGAATACCGCTGTCACCCCTTTCTAATTCTTGCATTATAAGTCCATACGAAATTTGATCAAGTCCAGATCCACCATATTTTTCTGGAATATATGGTCCAAATGCACCAACATCAGCTAATCCACTAATAAGGTGTTTTGGGAACTGTGCTTTTTGGCAACTATCTTCTATTATTGGTGAGACTTCTTTTTTAACCCAATCTCTTGTGGCTTCACGAACTAATTTATGCTCGTCACTTAGTAACTCATCTAATTGAAAGTAATCTGGAGCTTGAAACATATCTGTTAACATAGTATTATGAATTAAGTAGGAACAAAATTATTGAATAATTTACGATAAATAGCTAAATTGCATAAAAATCAATTTAATGCGGCTTTTTCTTTTTTTTACTATTTTCATTTCAATCATATTCTCTTCTTGTAAAAAGGAAGAAATACCGACTTCCATTGAGCCATTACAAGTTCAAGAAACTTACCAAAGTATTAGAAAAATTATAGAAATAAATTGTATAAATTGTCATTTTGTAAGTGGGAGCGCATCTTTTCTTGACTTAACTTCCTACATAAATGTCAAAACTTATTTAGATGGAAACAATACATTTATAGATAGACTTAGTTCAGAGGATGAATTCTATCGTATGCCACCTAATGGCAATCTTTCAGAAGAAGAAAAAAATAGATTAATTAATTGGGTAAATACTGGATATTTAGAGTAAATGGATTTAATAGCTGATTTAAGCCCTACAACTTACCCCCACTGGGTATTTTTATCTTTTTTATTCATTTTTGCTTACATAGCATTTTTAAAGTTTAATTTTTCCAACCAATTTACACTAGCAATAAAGTCTTTTTATAGTCAAAAATATTCGAATCAATTTTTAAGAGAAGAAACAAACTCTAAAAATAAATTTTTTCTGATACCTTTATTTGTTTTATCATTTGGTTTATTTTTTTGCTACAATAAACTATCTTTTATATTGTATCTAAAAGTAATTTTTTTCATTTCGATGTATTTTTTAGTTAAATACATATTATTAATTTGTATTGGATATATTTTTGAAAAGAATTATTTATTTGAAGAAATAATTTTTCACTCTTTTATTTATGAAAAGGCTGCAGGAATATTACTTTTTCCTTTAACATTAGTTTTATATTATAGCCCTATTGATAAGTTTATTTTATCATATTTAATCAATATTTTTTTATTTTTAATATTAAACTACAAATGGTTAAGGGTTCTTTATTTAAGTTTTTTTAATAGTTCACTTCGTAAAGCCCACATAATTATATATCTTTGTGCATTCGAAATTTTGCCATTAGTAATTATAATAAAGCTCTTTTATTAAATTCCTTTTAGCATTATGTTGAACACTAAATAAAATGCATTTTGAAAGAGAATAAAGTCAAGACAATTTTAGTTTCTCAGCCCAAACCTGAATCTGATAAGTCACCTTATTTTAGCTTAGCTAAAAAATGCAATGTTAAGATAGATTTTAGGCCATTCATTCATGTCGTGGGTTTAACAGCTAAAGAATTCCGTCAACAAAAAATAAGTATCTTAAGTCACAATGCTGTAATATTTACTAGCAAAAATTCAATGGATCACTTTTTTCGAATGTGTGAAGCTACTCGAATTTCCGTTCCGGAGGAAATGAAATATTTTTGTGTATCAGAAGCAATTGCTTACTATTTACAAAAGTATATTACATATAGAAAGCGTAAAGTATTTATCGGAAAACAAAAAATAGAGGATTTACTTCCTGTATTAAAAAAAAATAAAGACAGTAAATTTTTATTACCCTGTTCTGATATTTTGAAAGATAGTATTCCTGAATTTTTAGCAAAAAGCGGTTTTGACTTTACTAAGGCTGTTATGTATAAAACAGTATGTAGCGATCTATCCGATTTAGAAAACGTATTTTATGATGTACTAGTTTTTTACTCTCCCTCAGGAATAAAATCGTTATATCAGAACTACCCAAAATTCAAACAAAATAATACACGTATTGCCGCCTTTGGTCCAACAACATCAAAAGCTGTATCTGATGCTGGCCTAAAACTAAATATTAAAGCTCCTAGTCCTGAACATCCATCTATGACTATGGCACTAGAACAATATATAAAGCAAGTTAACAAGCGATAATATATTTTATTATGGCCTCACAGTGTTTTTCAAAAAAGGATAGGCTTTATAAATCTAGTAGAATTAAAAATCTTTTTTTAGAAGGAGAAAGATTATATCAATCCCCATTTAAAGTTATTTGGAATGAAGTAGAGCCATTAGATTCCTTATTAAAAGTAGCAATAAGCGTTCCGAAAAAAAGATTGCCTAAAGCTATTCAACGTAATCAAGTTAAACGTTTAGTTAGAGAAGCCTTCAGGAAACAAAATTCATCTTTAATAGAAAAATTACAAGCGAAAAATAAGTCCATAATTTTAATGTTAATCTACACATTACCAGTCATTTTATCATTTGCTGAAATTGAAGACAAAATAAGTGTAACTTTACAACGTTTATCAGATGAAGTATGAGACACTTAATTTCAGTGATGCTACAATTAATAATTATATTTTATAAGGGGGCAGTATCACCCTTTTTTTCCCCGAGCTGTAGATACACACCTAGTTGTTCTGAATATGGGCTTCAAGCAATTAAAAAACACGGCCCTTATAAAGGCTTATGGTTAACAATTAAGCGACTATCAACCTGTCATCCTTGGGGAGGGCATGGTGATGATCAAGTTCCTTAAAATTTAATAAAACAATGAAAAAAATTAAAAAATACTCTCTTATTTTTGTATTATCAATTACTAGTGTTATATCTCTTGGATTTGCAGATAACTTCTTTGAAATTTCTAAAAACCTAGACATTTTTAGTTCATTATATAAAGAGCTAAACATTTATTATGTCGATAAAACGGATCCTGGCGATTTAATGAAAATTGGTATTGACGCTATGTTGGAGTCTCTTGACCCTTATACTACTTATATTCCAGAATCTGAAAAGGAAGATTTTGAATTCATGACGACTGGACAGTACGGGGGTATAGGAGCAATTATTACTAAAAATGGTGATTGGGTATTAGTAAGTGAGCCATATGAAGGCTTTCCGGCAGATAAAGCAGGTCTAATTGCTGGTGATAAGTTTATTGAAATTGCTGGTGAATCAGCTAAAGGTAAATCAACAGAAGATATAAGTAAAGTACTAAAGGGAGAGCCTAATACAGGTGTTAAAGTGTTGATCGAAAGAGAAGGTTTTGAAAAACCATTTGAGGTTGAAATAATAAGAGAAGAAATTAAACTCAACTCCGTTCCTTATTATGGGCTAATTTCTGATAGCATTGGTTATATTAAAACACGGTCCTTTACTCGTAATATTTCAAAAGAAGTGATTGAAGCTTTCAAAGATATGAAAGCTAATTCAGTGTTAAAAGGTTTAGTTTTAGATTTGAGAGGCAATCCAGGAGGGCTTTTAAATGAGGCCATTAGTATGGCGAATATTTTTATTGATAGAGGTCAAGAAATTGTTTATACAAAAGGAAAAATTAAAGATTGGGATAAAAGTTATAAAGCTAGATACGAGGCTATTGATACAAACATTCCTTTAGTTGTACTTATCAATAGAAGCTCAGCATCTGCTTCGGAAATAGTTTCAGGAGCTATACAAGACTTAGATCGAGGTGTTGTAATAGGTCAACGTAGTTTTGGTAAGGGTTTAGTTCAACAAACTAGAAAATTAAGCTATAATGCTCAGATGAAAGTAACAACTGCAAAATATTATATACCTAGTGGAAGATGTATACAAGCACTAGACTATTCTAACAGGGATGAAGATGGAAGTGTAGGAAAGGTGCCAGATAGTTTACGAACAGAGTTCAAGACTTTAAAAAATAAGCGCTCTGTTTTTGATGGCGGAGGAATTACTCCAGACATTACAATTGATCCAGAGAAATTCAGTAATATTTTGAGAAGTCTAGTATCTAAACGTCATATTTTCAATTTTGCTAATCAGTACAGAAGAAATAATGAATCTATTGATGATGCAAAATCTTTTGTTATAAATGATGATGTTTATAGTCAATTCAAGCAATTCCTCAACGACAAGGAATATGAGTATGAAACTAAAACCGAAAAGGCGATTAAAAAACTTGAAAAAGACGCTGAGGGGGAAAAATATCTTTCCGAATTACAAGATCAATTGGAAGTGTTAAGTTCAAAAATGGAAGAAAGTAAAAATAACGATATTGAACGCTTCAAATCCGAGATAAGTGAACTTTTGGAAATGGAAATAGTAACACGATATTTCTATCAAAAAGGAAAAATTGAAACAACTATAAAGCATGACGAAGAAATTGCAAAAGCCATTGACGTTTTAGAAAATATGGAGCTTTATAACGCTATTCTTCGTGGTGATAGTATTCAGCAATGAAACTTAAAGGAATAGCATTAATTACCTTAGCATTTTTTGCCCCTATATCAATTTTTGTAACTGACGTAGCTGTTTTTTCTCTAGTCATTTTATGGTTATTTGAAGGTCAGTTTAAATCAAAGTGGAATAAGATTAAATCTAATTCTTGGATGCTTTCTTTATTGGCTTTGCTTTTTCTTTATGTAGTTGGTATGCTGTGGGGCCCTAATCACCAAGACGCTGAATGGCTATTTCAAAAAAGTGCATTACTCTTACTTTTACCTATTTTATACACTTTTAACTTTAGTCAAAAAGAGGTAAAGTATTCTTTATTTGCCTTTCTTTCAGCTACAACACTATCTGCTCTCATTGCCAGTTTGATTAATCTAGGCTTGATAAAACATCTATTCAAATATTCCTCTATTTTTGCCAATAATTGGCAAAACCCAGCCTTCATTACTTATACAGAGCACAATATATTTTTAGCTTTTTCATTACTTGTTTCTTTCTTTCTATTATACAATAGTTATTCAAATAGAACTTTAAGAATAGTTCTTATATTAATTTCTATTTTGTTTTTAATGAATCTGTATGCTGAAAAGGGGAGGTCAGGACAATTTGCTTTTATATTTATTTTTTTATCATTTTCCATTATTACTTTTTGGAATAAAAAACGCTTAATTTTTCTGTCTGTGATAGCTATTGTAGGAGTCAATTTAACAGCGTATTTTTCTTCTACTCAGTTCAATCAAAGAATAAGGAAAATTCAAATACAAGTAAATCAGCTAGAAAAAAATAACACAAATAATTTAAATACACGCTATTACCTATTTAAGTATTCGTTTGAAAAAATAAAAGAAAAACCAGTATTTGGACATGGTACAGGAAGTTTTGTAAAAGAGTTTTCTTCAATTAGCGAACACGCAACTAAAATTCTTGCTGGAGTTCATAAAACTCCTCATAATAATTACCTTTTTATTTGGTTTGAACTTGGATTGGTGGGGCTACTAGTTTTTTTATCCATATTCTTTTTTCAGCTTAAGGCATATAAGTCACTAAATCAAGGGTATTTTCGGATGATTTTTCCTGCTGTTTTTTTGATAATAATGATGACAGACACCTATTTGCAAATTCACAACACAGCAGTTTTGTATTGTTATCTATCTTTCATTTTTTCGACTTACTCTTTCGATAAATACGTTTTATTCTTCGATTAAGAGTTGCCATTATTTCATATGGAATGGTATCTAAATCATTGGCTAATTTTGAAACACTATATTTAGGGCTAAAGATAGTAACTTCTTGTCCTTCTTTTGCTTCGACACCTGAAATATCTGCGATGAAGCTATCCATACTTATATCTCCAATTATACGACATGCTTTATCTTTAATAAAAACTTGCCCATTTTGATTTCCTAATTTTCTATTAAGCCCATCAGCATATCCTACTGGTATAATTGCAATTTGCATATCTTTATCTGCAATAAATGAGTTTTGATAACCTATACTTTGACTTTTTTTGATAAATTTTATTTGACTAATTACACTTTTTAAGCTAAAAATTTGTTTCAAATTAGGATTTCCTAATCCTCCATATAAAGCAATCCCTAATCTTATCCATTCGTTAAAGTCAGTACCAAAACGCATAGCTCCATTACTATTCATTAAATGTGATGGAACATTTCTACCAAGAGAGTCTTCTATATTTTTACATACTTCTTTAAACCGCTCAATTTGTCTTTCGCTAAAATCATCTTTATTTGGGTCATTAGAAGATGACAAATGCGAACATATACTTTCTATATTTAGTTGAGGATTATTTTTAAGTATTGGAAGGATTTCTTGTAAGTCAGTTGTTTCAAAACCATACCTATTCATACCTGTGTTAAACTTCAAATGAATACAAATCTTTTCTTTACAATTGGCATATAATTCAAGTAGTCTATGATTAAATATTACAGGTTCTAATTGATATTTTATTATTGTCTTTAAACTCCTATAACCAGGATTTGCTACAATAATTGGTTTAGTAATTCCTTCTTTTCGCAATTTAACGCCTTCTTCAAAGTCTGCCACCCAAAAAGCGTGAACGCCCAATTTTTCTAAGTGTTTTGAAATTTCTATATCACCCAAACCATAAGCAAAAGCTTTAACCACAGCAATAGTTTTTACCCCATTTGGAAATTTACTTTTAAGAAAGTTAAAGTTAGCCTCAAGTGTATTGAGGTTAATATGCAATATGGTTTCGTGGGTATTAGTCATTATTTACTAAAACAATTTCTGCAACGGGCTTCGTATTCGTTTTTTTCCCCTAATAGTATTTGATCGTTTTTATCAACTATTCTATATGAGTAATTAGCTAAATCGCCACATTGAATACAAATAGCACGAACTTTAGTTACATCTTCTGCAATAGACATCAATTGCGGAATAGGTTCAAAGGGATTGCCTTCATAATCCATGTCTAAAGCAGCAATAATAACACGAACTCCCTGATTGGCTAATTGGTTACATACTTCAACTAGATTATTATTGAAAAATTGTGCTTCATCAATTCCTACTACGTCTTTATCCTTACATAATTCGATAATATCAGTTGCATCCCCAACAGCTATACAAT
>CEQI01022635.1_pt1 | contig 16201 bp, 8 predicted proteins | sample 531011 | NCBI WGS metagenome assembly CEQI01 (sample SAMEA2621204, study PRJEB7988) | marine metagenome | biome: marine biome (ENVO:00000447); feature: surface water layer (ENVO:00002042); material: "saline water (ENVO:00002010), including plankton (ENVO:xxxxxxxx)" | depth 5 m
AGTTGCTCAGCATTATGGGTTAGTTTATTCCACATAGCTGTTACTATACCACTAGTCGTTGGTTGTAGGTAAGTACTATCTTTAGTCATCAAATGAAGAGCTGAAAATACTGGAAAGCTTTCTGCACCTATACTATGAAAATGAAAAATTTCTGCTTTTGTTCTTCTTATCAGTTGATTGATTTGACTTGAAACAAGTAGCCCGTGTGCCCAAGTGTTATTAATGGTGTAGGGTTTTTGTTCAATCATATTGAATTCAGTAACCCATGTAGTGAATGGTTGTGTGGTATTCCACCTCCAGTTTTTAAGTTTAAAATCTAAGTCTAACTTAGGATAAGCTACTAGTAGTCTATATCCTTTAGTCGTATTGAAGTCGTATTCAGGATGCTTAAAATGACTGTAATAATGTAGAATAAAGTGAAGTTGTGATTCTTTATATTTAAATTTATTCTGTAAGGCTAAGGAAAGTTTTTTGTTCCATTCTCTTGTTCTTCTATTTTTATCACCACCTACAACACCGATATGCACATCAGGAAATTCTTGCCAAATAGCTTCTGACCATTTTATACAAGTATCTATGTAGTTGTCGACAGTAGGGTAAATGTGTTTAGTCAATAAGTTTTCAGCATATACTTCATTTCCAAGTTCGATGAATTTAGGTTGTATTCCATTTTGCTCAATAGCTTTTAACATTCCTAATTCTTTCTCTAGATTACTACTAATAACATTTAGCGTATAAACTCCTATGGATTGTGTTGCTTTTAAGCCTTTATTAAACTCGCTAATTGTATTGTATTTAGGAGTTTTTTTGTTGTAGCGATACAGTTGCCTCCAAAATGAATTACTTTTTCTGTTCTGTTGGGTTAATTCTTTTAACTGCTTTGCGTTGGTGATGTATTTACTATTGAAAGAGAAATTTTGTTTTTGGAGGATTGGCACAAGTTCTTGATATGACAAAGTCCAGCCTATTTTCCAATCCCAATATAAACTATTACTCCCGCCAGGATATCTGAGTGTCGAGGTGTGTAAATTTTTAATAGCTTGACTAAATTCTGCATCGCTCCATTTTGGCGTGTTAGACATGTCAGAATTGTATCCCATTAAAGGTACTGTTATGGACTTTCCTATAGAAAGAGATATCTTTTGTTGAGCAAATACTTTTACGCTAAATAGAAAACAAATTAAGATTAAAGCTCTTACCATTGTTACTTTTAACGCCATATCGTTCTAATTGTTTTAGTTGAACATATCTTTTACTCTTTCAAAGAATGACTTATCAGAGGCTGTTGGATTAGGAGTAAAACTTTTAGAGTCTTTAAAAGTGTTGAATATTTTTTGTTCTTCTTTAGTCAAGTTTTGAGGGGTCCAAACATTGATGTGAACAAGTAAATCACCCTTTCCATAGCCATTTAAAGAAGGTAAACCTTTATTTTTAAGTCTTAAGATTTTACCACTTTGTGTTCCAGATTCAATTTTTATTTTTGCTTTTCCTGAAATAGTAGGTATTACTACATCATTGCCAAGTACTGCGTCAATAAGACTTATGTAACAATCGTAATGTAGGTTGTTATTTTCTCTTTTAAGTTCTTTGTGGTTTTCTACTTCTATAAGTACGATTAGGTCTCCAGAATATCCGTCAAATGGTGCTGCATTTCCTTTACCACTTACTTTTAATTGCATGCCATCTTCTACACCAGCAGGTATATTGATGCTAACAACTTCTTCTTTTTGAAGCATACCGTTGGCGTCTGTATCACTTGGCTTTTTATCAATGATTTTACCCATTCCTTGACAGGCAGGACATACTTGGGTGGTTTGCATTTGTCCAAGTATGGTATTAGATACTCTGGTTACTTGTCCAGTGCCACCGCATTGACTGCAAGTTTTATAAGTCACACCTTCTGCTTGTACTAATTTTTTAACCTTTATTTTTTTATCAACACCGTTAGCAACCTCATCTAAATTGAGTTTAAGTTTAATTCTTAGGTTAGAGCCTTTATTTCTTCTTGGACCACCTCGTCCGCCACCACCAAAGAAGCTCTCAAATCCACCTCCGCCTCCAAAGATATCGCCAAACTGAGAAAAAATATCATCCATATTCATGCCACCACCAAATCCACCTCTATTACCCATACCTGCGTGTCCGAATTGATCATATCTTTGTTTTTTCTCTGGATTACTCAAGACATCATAAGCCTCAGCAGCTTCTTTAAATTTTGCTTCAGCTTCTTTATTGTTTGGATTTTTGTCAGGGTGATATTTGATTGCCATTTTACGATAAGCTTTTTTAATTTCACTTTCGCTAGATGATTTGTTAACCCCAAGTACTTCGTAATAATCTCTTTTACTCATATTATTTAGCTATTGGCTACAACCACTTTGGCATAGCGAATTACTTTTTCATTTAAAAAATATCCTTTTTCTATTACGTCAATTATTTTACCCTTCATATCATCGGATGGAGCAGGTATATTAGTAATAGCTTCGTGATAGTCTGTATTAAGCTCCTGCCCTACAGCGTCTTCCATAGCTTTTAGGCCTTTTGTTTCAAGAATACTTTTTAATTTGTTATAAATCAAAGCAACACCTTCATCTTCTTGATTTTTACTGGCCTTTATTGAACGTTCAAAATCATCTATTACAGGTAACAAAGCTGTTAGTACACTTTCTCCGGCAGTCTTATAAAGGTCCATACGTTCTTTGGCTGTTCTCTTTTTAAAATTTTCAAACTCAGCAAAAAGACGCAAATGTTTATCCTTAAGTTGTGCAATTTTTTCTTCTGCAGAAATTTCTTGCTTTACTTCTTTGGCTTTTTCTTCTTTTTTGTTTTTTTTATTTTTCTTTGCCATTTTTCAATGAAATTAATCTCTTACAATTTTTAAGACAAAAAAAGTGCCAATGCTAATTATTAGACATTTTGTCAGAAAATATGCTTAGTATAATTGAAATTTTGTATTAATTAATTTTTTTGGAATTCAAGAATTTGTTTAAATCTTCACCTTTTAAATTTTTTGCTATAATAATGCCGTCTCCGTCAACTATGAATGTTTGAGGTATTGACCGAACTCCGTAAATTGCAGCACCATCTGATTGCCACCCTTTTAAATCACTAACATGGTATTCCCAAAACAGTTTGTCATTAGTCATAGCTTTTATCCAGCTACTGAACTTCTTGTCTAAGGATATACTATAAACTTCTAATCCATTACCATTTATAAATTTTTTATTTTTAAACTTATTGTATGTCTTAACAAGATTTGGGTTTTCTCTTCTACAAGGTCCGCACCAAGATGCCCAAAAATCAATTATTACATATTTTCCTCTTAAAGAAGATAACTTTAAAACTTCATTTTTAGGATTATTATATGCTAATTCTGGTGCTTTATCTCCTATATTTAATGATTGTGCATCAATGTTAATGTTTGAAATTACAAAAAATATAATTAAAATTTTTTTAAATCTTTTCATTTAATTAATGCGTTTAATATTGGCTCCTAACTTATTTAATCTTTCATCAATATTTTGATAACCTCTGTCAATTTGATTAATATTATCAATTGTGCTAGTTCCTTCTGCTGATAATGCTGCTATTAAAAGTGATACACCAGCTCTAATATCTGGTGATGTCATTCGAGTAGCTCTTAGGGGTGATTTTCTATCAAGTCCTATTACTGATGCTCTGTGAGGATCACATAGAATAATTTGCGCTCCCATATCTATGAGTTTATCTGTAAAGAATAATCTACTTTCAAACATTTTTTGATGAATAAGTACACTTCCTTTGGCTTGTGTAGCTACGACTAAAACAATGCTCAAAAGATCAGGAGTGAAGCCTGGCCAGGGTGCATCAGAAATGGTTAGTATGGAGCCGTCGATAAAGTTTTCTATTTCGTAACTTTTTTGTGATGGCACAAAAATATCATCACCACGTCTTTCAAGTTTAATACCAAGTTTTCTAAAGACATCTGGTATTACTCCTAGCTCATCGTATTTTACGTTTTTGATAGTTATCTCAGATTGTGTCATAGCAGCTAATCCAATGAATGATCCAATTTCTATCATGTCAGGGAGAATCGTGTGCTCACATCCTCCAAGGTAATCAACTCCTTCAATGGTCAGTAAGTTTGAGCCTATTCCAGTAATCTTTGCACCCATACTATTTAGCATTTTGCACAATTGTTGGAGATATGGTTCGCATGCGGCGTTATATATTGTAGTAGTTCCTTCTGCCATTACAGCAGTCATAACAATATTAGCAGTTCCAGTTACTGATGCTTCGTCTAGCAGCATGTATGTTCCCTTTAACCCGTCTGTTGTTACTCTGTAGAAACTTTCTTTTGAGTCGTAGGTAAAAATAGCTCCAAGTTTTTCAAATCCTATGAAGTGAGTGTCTAATCTTCTTCTTCCTATTTTGTCACCACCTGGCTTAGGAATATAACCTTTTCCAAAACGTGCTAGTAAAGGCCCTACAATCATAATAGAGCCTCTTATTCTTGTGCCTTTAGTTTTGAACTTGTCTGATGTCAGGTAATCTAAATTAATTTCGTCTGATTGGAAAGTATAGCTGCTTGGACCTAATTTTTGAATTTTAACACCTAAATCAGATAATAAATCAATTAATATATTGATATCGACTATATCAGGAAGGTTGTTTATTGTTATTCTTTCAGGAGAAAGAAGGACAGCACATAGTATTTGTAAAGCTTCATTTTTTGCTCCCTGTGGTTTTATTTCACCACTTAATTTTTTTCCGCCTTCAATTATAAATGAACTCATTTAATTTTTTGATTTCTATGATTTCTATTATTTTTCTTTTTCTTTCTAGCATATTGTTGTTTTGGATTCGGCATAAACTTAAACAATTCTGTTCCTTCAGGAATATGTAGTTTTTTGTTTGATAATTTAGTTAACTGGTTAAAGATTATTTCATCATCAACAGTGTCTAAATTCCAATTTACATAAGATTTTTTCATTTGGTTAGCAATTGCTACAATAAGTTTATTTTTTAGCTCATTGTCTTGCATTTTAATTGCTTCTTCAATCATCAATTCAATAACTTTTCCATAATGATTGTATTTAATTTTATTTTTTGGGTAGGCCAATGGTTCAGGCTTTTCAAATAGTTTTTCTATCACTGGCTTTTCATAAGGAGAATCAACATCGAGTTGAAAGTTTGAAATTAAAAATAAGTGATCCCATAGTTTGTGTTTAAAATCAACAATATCTCTGAACTGAGGGTTTAATTCACCCATAATTTCAATAATTCCATTTGCCATTTTCTGCCTCTCGTTTCTATTTTTCAGAGTCATAGCATGTTCTACTAATTTTTGAATATGTCTACCATATTCAGAGATGACTAATTTGTTTCGAGACGAATTGTATTCTAAATCCATAAAAGATAATTTTATAATGTTCGAATTTACGCTTTTTTTGAATATTAAATCATTCTATTATTTCTAATTTAGCAAATTTAAGTAGTAATGTTTTTTGACCTGATTTATTAAATAGAATAATAGCTTTTTTGTTATCTATTAGTCCATCAATTTCTAAAATTTTACCTTGTCCAAAACGATTATGTTTCACAAGCATTCCAACTTTTAGTTGTTTGTTTTTAGTGTTTTCACTTCCCACTTTGCTCATTGCAGTATTAGCTTTAGTAAGTTGTTTAGGAGCTTTTTTTGGTGTAAATTTTATTTTTTGAGGAATAGATTTTTCAAATAGTTTTTTTGAATTGTCTCTAAATGGTATTATTTTGTTTTGGAAATTTACTTTAGTTTGGTATTGCCAATCTAAAAATTCTTCATCAATTTCATATAAAAAACGACTAGGCTCACAATCTGTTAATTGACCCCATCTCCATCTGCTTGTAGCATAAGAAAGCTGAATTTTTGTCTTTGCTCTAGTTAAGGCTACATAAAATAATCTTCTTTCTTCTTCTAAATCTTCTCTAGAATTTACTGATAATTGTGATGGAAACAGATTTTCCTCCAAGCCAACGATATAAACATATTCAAATTCTAATCCTTTTGCAGCATGAATAGTCATCATAGTGACTTTATTAAAATTGTCTTTGTTATCATTGTCTTGGTCTGTAATTAATGCCACATCTTGCATAAAGTAATCTAATGTTATTGGATCACCTATTTTTCTGTTTTTTTCAACAAATTCTTTAATTGCATTTAAAAGTTCTTGTATATTTTCATAACGACTTATACCTTCTGGTGTTTTGTCATTATCTAGTTCTTTTAGAAATTTGCTATCTTTTGCTATTGATTCTGCTAATTTAAATGCATCATTTTGGAGTTGAACTTTAAAGCTATTAATCATAAGAGCAAAGGCGTTCAGTTTTTGCAGAGTTCCATTATTAACACCTATTTTAGTATGATAAATTGGATTTTCAATACATTCCCAAATACTTATTTTATTTTTTCTGGAGAGGATTGTTAGTTTTTGTATTGTGGTTTTTCCAATACCACGCGCTGGATAATTAATTATTCTTTTTAAAGATTCTTCATCACTTGGATTTATTATTAATCTAAAGTATGCTAATAAATCCTTTACCTCTTTGCGCTGGTAGAAAGATAAGCCCCCATAGATTTTATACGGAATATTTCTACGTCTAAGCGACTCTTCTAGTGATCTAGATTGGGCATTTGTCCTGTAAAGTATAGCAAAATCATTAAATAAACATTTATTATTCATCTGATTTTCAAATATAGATTGCCCAACAATTTGCCCTTCTTCATTATCGCTCATTGTTTTGCAAACTTTGATGATGTCGCCAGCACTATTTTTACTAAAAACAGTTTTTTTAATTTGGTTTTTATTGTGTTTAATGACGCTATTTGCGGCATTAACAATATTTTGTGTAGAGCGATAGTTTTGTTCTAGTTTAACATTGCAAAAATCAGGATAGTCATTTTTAAAATTTAAAATATTCTGAATATTTGCACCTCTAAAAGCATAAATACTTTGTGCATCATCACCCACCACACAGATGTTTTCATTATCTGCGGCGAGACGTTTTACAATCATATATTGTACTTGATTGGTGTCTTGATACTCGTCTACCAGAATGTATTTGAATTTATTTTGGTATTTATTAAGTGTTTTTGGAAAATCCCTAAATAATACATATGTATTAAATAGAAGGTCGTCAAAATCCATTGAACCAGAAGTGAAAAGTCTATTCTGATAGGTTCTATACAACATAGCCATTTCATTTAGATTTCTACTTGCATCTACAGCTTGTAAATTAGAGTCGCTTAGATAGGCTTTGTGTGATATTAGGTTGTTTTTAAGTGAGCTTATACGCCCTAAAATAATATTAGCTTTATAAATATCTTTGTCTAGGTTGAGTTCTTTGACGATACTTTTGATAAGATTCTTGCAGTCTGACGAGTCATAAATTGTAAAATTTTGTGGATAATTTAATTTATCAGATTCAAATCTGAGGATTTTTGAAAAAATAGAGTGAAATGTTCCCGTCCAAAGATTTTGTGCTTCGATGCCTATAAGCTCGCTTATTCTATCTCTCATTTCTTTAGCTGCTTTATTGGTGAACGTCAAGGCGAGTATATTAAATGGATCAATATTATTTCTAATAAGATTAGCTATTCTGTAAGTTAATACTCGAGTTTTTCCAGAGCCTGCACCTGCTATTACCATCAATGGTCCTTCAGTGTGTAAGACAGCTTGTTTTTGCGGTTGATTTAAATCGTTTATAAAATCATTCAAAATGTAGTCATTTATGATTAAAATTTTTTCCAAAATTAATTTTATTAAATATTATATTTACTAATTATTTAAATCATTTTTCAACATATTGCTAAGCGATAAAATTTGATTAATTTCGTGTTTTGATTTATGAAAAATTTTTCATTATTATTTGTTTTAATTTCAAGCTTTTCATTTGGTCAATGTAGTTTAGAAATCTCAGATACAACACACATTAATTGTTTTGGTGATAATTCTGGTGCATTAGAAATTAATGTTGTTAATGCAGTTAAGCCCTATTTATTAAGTCTTAGTAATGGATCAATTTCAGTTAATGGTAATGGTTTTTCTGGCTTATCTGCGGGTAATTACGAAATAATTCTGACAGATGCAGATTTATGTGTTGATTCCATTGAAATTAAGTTGAAAGAACCTTCATTATTAACATTAAATTTGAAATGTATGGAAAATAATGTCACTGCAACAGTAAGGGGAGGGGTTAAGCCATATTCTTATTTTTGGCGAGATGAGTCAAATATTATTTTTTCATATGATTCATTGGTTGAGTATAATTCAGGTCAAGTTTTTAATTTTGAAGTTTTGGATAATAAAGGTTGTCAATTGACAGATAGTATTTATTTGTTTGCCGATTTTAGTGTTAATACTTTAATTGGCGATGTTCCATTATCAATTGAACTTTTTAATAATAGTAGTGAAGGAATGTATTATTGGGACTTTGATGACGGAAATACATCTAATGATTTAAATCCAATTCATGAATATGAATCGGTTGGATCTTACAGCATTAGTTTAAAATTAATAGATGATCATTTGTGTGAAGATGAGAAAAGTATAAATATTGAGGTTCAGGGTTTTAATTTATCAATTAATAATTGGGAACAAATGTTAAATGGATTTAGTCCAAACGGAGATGGTATAAATGATAGTTTTTCTTTTGAGGAAAACAACGCTATTTCTAATTTCTATGTTAAAATATTTAATAGATGGGGTAATTTAGTGTATAGTTGGACTGATCCAAATTTCAAGTGGTATGGGTCAAGTTTTAATGGTGATAATTTGACAGAAGGTGTCTATTTCTATATAATGAATGCTGAAGGTCAAGATGGTAAATTGTATGAAAAAACAGGTTCAATTAATTTGTTTTTCTAGAGTGTTAACAACTTTGTTAAAGTAGATTTAAACATAATTGTTTTGGGTAGTAGTATAAATGTTATATTTGGCTACATTATAATAATAAATTATATTTTTGTAAATATCTATTATGTGTTAGTAAATTTACTTTTTTAACAAGCATTAAAAATGAAAAACATAGAAATTTATACAAAAGCTTTGCTTTGCTTTCTTTTAGCCTTTACCCATTCTACTAAGGCTCAACAAGTTTTCATCAGTCAAGATTTTGAAAATCCTGCTACAATGGATTGGTCATTGAATGAAATAGTTCCATTTTTAGGGACTGTTAGTTCCATTAATAATACCTTCATTGTTAATGATGTATATGATGGTGGAGATGTGTTATATGATTTTTTTGTTTTTACAATTCCTAATACTGCTGATCAAGGATATCAGCCAAATAGTAATTATTTGCACACTGCATCTTTTAACGCTTTAAATGGCAATGGAGGTTTAGCTCCTGTCTTAAATTCAACTTATATTGATCAAGCATTTAATGGTATTCCTGAATTAATTTGCGCGATGACTCCTGATTACAGTACATTAGGTTTTGAGGGTGTTGATGTTTCATATTGGTGGCTTAGTGTTTTATCTGATACTGAATTTGGTGCTGAATTATATTATTCTACTGATTTTGGAACGACTTGGACTCTAATTGATGGGCCACTGTCATTTAATAATTCTTGGCAACAATCATACATAGATATGCAGAATTCAATTGATAATCTTTCAAATATTCGTTTTGCTTTTGTCTTTAGTAACACTCTTGAAAATCAGTTTGATGAAAATCTTATTGATCCAATTGGATTTGGTTTGGATGATTTTCGTTTGATTTCGGATTGCGAATTTGAACTTCCTGATGATTATACAGTTTGTTCCGGTGAGACCACAACTATTAATGCTGATACAACATGGTATAGAACATTTGCTTGGAGTACAGGATCTTTTGCAGATAGTATATCTCTAGTAGTAAATCAAGATACAACAATTTATATATCTGCAACTAATGAATTTTGTTCGGTACAAGATAGTATTACCATTTTTGTGCAAAATGAAAGAGCTGATCTTGGATTAATTGTTAACGGTGAGATTAATGGTGTTGGTATTCCTTGCTATGGAGATTGCAATGGAGAACTTCAACTTGAAGTTATTAATGGTACTCCAGAAAATGATGGTTCGTATACCGTTCAGTGGATGGATTCCTTGATGAATCCAATAAATAATGGAGTTGAAAACTTTGTTCTAAATAATTTTACTTCGGTGTTGTCAGATGTGTGTGAAGGTAAATACTTTGTTTCAGTTTTGGATGCAATTTGTAATATTCCTGAATTAGATTCTATTATTATTATATCTAATGATTCTATAACAAATACTTTTACTTCAGATTCAACATCATGTTATAATGGTGCTGATGGTACTGCTATGGCTTATCCATCAGGCGGAATAGCTCCTTATACATTTGATTGGGGAGGATATGGTGAGCAACAATCAGTTTCAGGCTTGTCAATAGGATCCTATACGGTTGTTATTAGTGATAGTATGGGATGTTCCAAAGATTTTACCGTTGAAATAAGTCAACCCAACCAATTAATTGTGGATGCATTTATTTCTGATCAAATTAGTTGTTATGGTTTATCTGATGGTGAGCTTTCAGCTAACGTTTACGGTGGTACAGGAGAATATTCCTATGTATGGAGTCATCCTAACTACCCTTGGGTTGATGATACTCCATATAATTTGCAAATACTTTCAAATCTTCCTTTTAGTGTAGGAGCTGACGATATAGCTTTAAATCCCGATTACCAAACATATTCAGATCCTTACAGCGTGACAGTAACAGATGAAAATGGATGTCAATCAATTTCAGAAGTTTATTTGATAGAGCCCCCTCAATTAGAATTATTTTTAACACAACCAACTAACCCGGCTTATTGTAATAACAATTTATTAGGTTCCAACACAGGATGGGCACAAGTTTCAGCCTCCGGAGGAACCCCTAATTCTAATGATAATTATAATTTCGTTTGGTCTGTTTTAGGTCAGACTGATGAAGATGTACTATACAGTTCAATTCATAATATGAATTCTGGAGTATATGATGTAACTGTTGTCGATGATAGGTTGTGTGCTAATCAACTTTCAGTCGAGATTGGTTTAGATCCCACTTGGCAAGAATTTACTTCATCAACTCCTGCCACTTGTTTTGGATATAATGATGGATCTGTATCAATAACTATGGAAGGTGGTTGTGGTGATGTTGATAATAGTTGTGAATTTTTTTATGAGTGGAATGGAGGGGCTTCTACAGGAAATAATTTACCAACTGTTGATGAATTACAACAAGGAAATTACTCAGTTACTGTAACTGATGAATTTGGGTGTGAAGGTGTATATTCGCTTACAGTCGATGGTCCAACTAGAGTTGATTTTCAGATATCAGAATTAATTAATCAATCATGTTTTAGTTCTTTGGGTTCTTCTGATGACGGCTCTGTAGTTGTTGATATTGTTGGTGGTGTTGCCCCATATAGTGTGAGTTGGACAGATGTTAATAATTTAAATACTAATAACTCTCAAACTTTTAATTCCATAAATATTAATGGATTAAACTCTAGTACTTGGGAAATTCAAATTGAAGATGCTTCAGGATGTAATGGTGTTTTTGATTTAACTTCAATTTATCCTAACCCATTTTTTATTGATGATGGTGTACAAGTTACTGCTGAAATAAACACAAATGAATTGTTTTTGACAGACACAATAAATTGTTTTAACTCAAGCAATGCAATCGCCTCTGTTTTAAATTCAAATCCTTCTTTTGACTATTCATGGCATATTGAAGGTTCCTCCGATGTAATTGATTTAGGCTCGTCCACTAATACTCTGCCAGCAGGAAATATTCAAGTAACAGCCTCTTATCTTCTTGGACTGTGTGAGGCAACATCATCATCTGTAACTATAGTTGAAAGAGACCCTTATGTTTTAAATGATTTTAGTACAAATCCATCATGCTATAATGATTCAGATGGTTCAGTTTCAATTTTAGTTAATGGAGCTTCACCCTTTCTTAACAATGATCAGTTATCAGACTATAACTATTCGTGGTTTCCAAGTGGCTTGAATGGCTTAGGTCTTGTGAATGATAATGGATCACTTGAATTTAATATTACAAATCTAGATCCAGGATCATATTTCATAGAGGTGGTAGACAGATATGGTTGCGATTCTGTTTTTACTATTGATTTAATCAATCCTTTGCCAGTTACAACTACTATTAATACATCTAATCCAGATTGTCACAATACTAACGGCGCTTCAAATGGCAATATTACAGTTCTTGCCTCAGGAGGTAGTATTCCTTATGATACATATTATATATCATCAACTAATAATAATTCTTCAGGTGTATTTAATGGTCTTTCAGCTGGTAACTACACAGTTTATGTTCAGGATAATAATGGATGTACTTCTTTACCATACGATGTTATACTGTCTGAACCTGCTCCACTAAATCTAGATCTAGTTTCTTTATCAGATGTTGATTGTAATGGTGAAAATTCCGGAGAAATAACCGTTGTTGCTAGTGGAGGAACTCAACCTTATTCTAATTATACATTGGCTGGTGCTTCTTCGTCTAACAGCAGCAATGGAGTATTTGTTAATTTACCTTCAGGTAATTATGTTGTTGGAGTAGTAGATGATAATAATTGTACTAAAACAATTAATGAAACAGTTTCATCGCCAACTTCAATTTCATCTCCTATTCTTACAATTACCAACCCAAGTTGTTTTGGCTTTTCTGACGGTAGTATTGATTTAACAGTTACTGGTGGAACATTACCATATACTTTTGAATGGTCAAATGGTGAAAATTCTGAAGATATAGGATTTTTGAATTCTGGAACTTATAGTGTAATTATTACTGACGAAAATAATTGTGAGATTTCTGCAAGCGAAATATTAGTTGATCCGGCTCAAGTTACTGCTAATTGGATAATTAATTCTCCAGGATCAAATGGTTTAAATTCAATAGTTTCACAACCTCCTCCATTTAATGTTGAGTTTATTGATATTAGTCAAAATTCTGATTCATCTTTGAATCAATGGTGGATAAATGGTAATAATCTAACATCTAATTTTTATGAAGGCTTTGCAGCAAATTCATATCAGTACACATTTACTGAAATAGGTGATTATGAAGTAGTTTTGCAAGTAACAGATGGCATATGTTTTGATACAATATCATTTGATTTATCTGTTCAAGGTATAGTTGAATTTAATGCTTTTTCTCCAAATGGAGATAATATTAACGATTATTTTTCATTTGAAAATTATGGGATTTCTGATTTGAACGCTATTTTTTACAACAGATGGGGTGATAAAATTTATGAAATGAATAGTCCTTTAGATTCCTGGAATGGTGTTTCTATGAATGGTTTGAAAGTCCCAGAAGGAGTTTACTACTACGTGTTAACTGCCACTGGTGAAGATGGTACTTCATATAATGAAAAAGGTTCTGTTACTATTTATAGATAAGTGTAAAATTTAGGAATTTGATTTAAAAATTTGCTTATGAGATACCAATTATTACTCCTAGCTTTTTTATTTTTATTTGTTGATGTTAAATCACAATTTATTACATCTTCTGATACAATTCTTTGTTATGGTGAAGATGTAACATTAGTTGCATCTGGAGCAAATATTAGCTCTTCATTTATAAATACCGATGATATACATTCTGATATTGTTGATATCGGATTTAATTTTAACTTTTATGGAAATACCTATAATCAGTGTGTTCTGTCAGCTAATGGATATATAACATTTGATCTAGCTCAATCTGGTGTTTATTCACCTTGGACTATTAACAATGCGGTACCCAATGCAGGTCAATTACCCGAAAATGCTATTATGGCTCCTTGGCATGATATAGATCCGAGTGTTGGAGGAAGTGTAGTATATGGTACTTATGGTGCCTCGCCAAATAGAGTTTTTTATGTTGTTTGGTGCAATATGCCAATGTTTCAATGTAATGATTTGATTGTTGATCAATATGTTCTTTTATATGAAGGCTCTAATAAAATTGAAATGCATATTAATAATAAACCTTTGTGCGCTGGATGGAATGGAGGAGCTGCTATTCAAGGTATTGTTAATGAAAATAGTACTCTTTTTGAAATTGTAGATGATCCATTACTTATGCAACCCCGTAATTTTCCTTTAAATTGGACAGCAGATGATGAAGGATGGGAATTTATTCCTGACCTTGATTTTGTTAATTATTCAATTAATTCTATTGACTATAGTCCAATTGCTACTGGAACTGTAGTTTGGTCAGATCAATATGGAAATATTTTAAGCGATTCTTTATCAATAACGGTGCAACCCGATACAGGATCCACCTATTATTATATTTCTGTTTTTGACGTATGTACTGAAGAGATAATTAATAATGTTGATTCTGTATTTGTACAAACATTTGCAGCAACAAATGCCGGTTTAGTTGGAGGCGATTCTAATGACAGTACAATTTTTTTATGTGATGTAAGCGACGGTCTTGAAACATTAAATCTATTTAGTTATTTAGGTAGTCAATATGATGATGATGGTAGTTGGTTTAATAATAATTTAATTGTATCCAATGAACAAGATATTATTGAAAGTTCATCTGGAGAATATTCATATATAACCTATGGTGTTAATGATCAGTGTAATGATACGTCTTTTATTAATTTAAATATAAATAAATTACCTGATGCTGGAGTTGAAGGTTATAAATTAGTGTGTTCTGGAGATCCAAATTTTAATATGTTAGATGAACTTAATGGAAGTCCAGAAATTGGAGGATTATGGTATAATCCCAATGATTTAAATGTTGATAGTTATTTTAATCCTAATTCTTCATTAGTAGGTACTTACACATATGTAGTTGAAGGAGTTAATGCATGCCCATCAGATTCTCAATTTCTTTACATAGATTATCAACAAGGATTTGAGATTCAAACTTATACAACACCAGTCAGTTGTAATGGATATCAAGATGGAACAATTGTATTATTTGCAAATAATAATACTGTATCACCAATTACATATTCAATTGATGGAGGATCAACATTTTCGATTTTCAATGAGTTCCAAAATTTAGAGTACGGAACATATAATGTGTTTGTAAAGGATGGAAATGGATGTATAACTGATTCAACAATAGAAGTGCTATCAGCTGCCCCTGAAATAAATGTTTTAGCAGCTGCAACAGATGTGTTATGTTTTGGTGATAGTTCAGCTTTAATTTCTATTTCTTCAATTTCTGGAGGAAATATTGAAAATTCTAATTACCAATACAGTTGGTTTAATTCAGGGACAGATGAGTTAATAGCAACTACTGAATCTGTTCAAGTTCCTGCAGGAGGCTATTATTTAGTTGTTGAGGATGAAAATGGTTGTCAAGGAACAGATGAAGTGTCAGTTGAGCAAAGTAATCCGATAACTTTCTCTTATGAAATAGATGATATTAATTGTTTTGGAGGTTCAGATGGGAAAATACAGGTTTCAATAAATGGTGGTGGTACTCCTCCATATGATTTTAATTGGACCAATCAAGGTAATATAAATTCATCAACTATTTATGATTTATCTGTAGGTACTTATGATTTAGAAATTTCTGACTCGAATGATTGTGTAATATCTACAAGCTTTGAACTCGATCAATCTGCAACTCCATTATCTTTAGATATTGAAAGTACAACAATCAGTTGTTATGGAGAATCTAATGGTCAAGCACAAATTGTAGCCTATGGTGGAGCTCCTCCTTATTCTTTTCAATGGAGTAGTGGACACGTCACTGATATAGCCGAACAATTAAGTCAAGGTAATTATTTTGTTGATGTTACTGATGCAAAAGGATGTATTATTTCGGATTCTCTAATTATTAATGAAAATGATCAAATTTTAAATACTGTAAATACTCAAACTGTTTCTTGTTATGCTGGTTCTGATGGAAGTGCAACTGCGATTAGTTCAGGTGGTACAGGAAATTTAACTCATATTTGGTCTAATGGTAGTACAAATACAACAATTTTTAATCAATCCTTTGGTGATTATTGGGTAAAAGTTGAAGACGAAATCGGTTGTTTCATAATTGATACAGTAACAATCAATCAAGCCAAGCCTTTAAAAGTACAACTATCTCCTTCTGACGTATTATGCTATGCCGGAACGGACGGTAAAATTGAAGCATCAATCACTGGTGGAAATCCTTTTCCTAACGGTTCTTACACTTGTACTTGGACTTTAAA
>CEQI01089606.1_pt1 | contig 16163 bp, 16 predicted proteins | sample 531011 | NCBI WGS metagenome assembly CEQI01 (sample SAMEA2621204, study PRJEB7988) | marine metagenome | biome: marine biome (ENVO:00000447); feature: surface water layer (ENVO:00002042); material: "saline water (ENVO:00002010), including plankton (ENVO:xxxxxxxx)" | depth 5 m
GATCGCGGCGCTGATCCGCTCGGCGGCGATCGGGGCACTGCTGATGACGGTGACGCGCGAGGCGCCGCCCGCGTTGAGGTCGACGTCGACGCGCTCGACCCCGTCGAGCTCGCTCAGCTCTTCGGTGACGCTCGCGACGCAGTGGCTGCAGGTCATCCCGTCGACGAGGTAGTCGGACTCGATGCTGCCCTCGGGGCGCGCGCTGATCGTGTGTGCCGGGTTTGCGCTGCCGCAGTGGCATTCGTGGTTGGCGTCGGTCAGTCCGAGCTGTCCGGCCGGGGTGGTCGAGTTGCACATGGTTCGCGCTCCTTGGTCTGAGGCCCCGAGGGTATACCCACCGGGGGTATCCATGCTACGTCACGAGCCCCTGTCCGCGCAGGCCGCGCCCCCTCCCGCCGAGTACCCGCCGAGCGCTACGGGAACGACTGAACGCGTCCGGTTCTTTGGTCGCGCTCGCAAGTTCGGGTGGCGCCCGGGTGCTCGAGCGCTCGAGCGCTCGGGCGCGAGGGACGCGAGGTGCCGGGGCTGACACGCGAACGCGACTGTGTCTACTCTGAACCGATGGCCGCAACGCAGAAGATCAGCCTGGCAGGTTCGGTGTCGCTCGGCACCGGTGTGATGATCGGCGCGGGGATCTTCGCGCTGGTGGGGCAGGTCGCCGAACTCGCGGACGAGTGGTTCCCGGTCGCGTTCGTTCTCGGTGCGGTGGTAGCCGCGGTGAGCTCCTACGCGTACATCCGATACTCAGCCGTGAACCCGTCCTCTGGCGGCATCGCCATGCTGCTGAAGGACGCGTATGGCCCGGGAGTCATCGCCGGCTCGTTCTCGCTGTTCATGTACGTCTCGATGGTCGTGGCGGAGAGCCTTCTTGCCCGCACCTTCGGCACGTACCTGCTGCGCCCGTTCGGGTTGCAGGATTCCGTGGTGCTGGTGCCGGTGCTGGGTGTCGTCGCGATCTCGGCCGCGGCGATCGCCAATCTGGTCGGCAACCGGCTGGTTGAGCGTTCGGCGCTCGTGACGGCGACGATCAAGATCGCGGGGATCGCGATCCTGGCGATCGCGGGCTTGATCGGCGCTGCGACCGTGGGCGACGGGATCGCTGTGCCGGCGTCGTCCGGCCCGATCGATGTGCTCGGCCTGCTCGCCGCGACCACGCTGTGTGTGCTGGCGTTCAAGGGGTTCACGACGATCACCAACCAGGGTGACGACATCGCCGACCCGACGCGCAACATCGGACGCTCGATCGCGATATCGATCGCCGTCTGCGCGATGCTGTATGCGCTCATCACACTGTCGGTGGCCGCGAGCATCGGCGCCGAGGGCGCGATCGAGGCCCGGGATTACTCCCTCGCTGAAGCGGCCGAGCCGCTCTTCGGCGCGTGGGGCGTCGGCATCACGGTCGCCATCGCGGTCGTGGCGACCCTCTCCGGCCTGCTTGCAAGCCTTTATTCGGTGTCGCGGCTCTACGAGATGCTGCAAGGGATGGGGCAGGCCCCGGCCTTGCCGAGTCGGGTCACTCACCAGCCATTGCTCATCACGGCCGGGTTGGCAATTCTGGTCACCGCGCTGTTCGACCTGGGCCAGATCGCCTCGATGGGGGCCCTGCTTTACCTCACGATGGACATCGCCGTCCAGTGGGGAGTGCTGCGGACTCTGCATCGGAAGGTGCGGGCGCGACGGTGGGTGCCAGTGCTGTCGATCGTGCTCGATGCGGCCGTGCTGGTCCCGTTCGTCGCGCTCAAGGCGCAGTCGGACCCGCTCACCCTCGTGGTCGGTGCGGCGGTCGCGGCGGCGATCATCGTCTCCCAGCTCGTCGCAGCCCGCCGCACCCCCTAGCCCCGCCGCGCGCCCACACACTGCCGAGCGGGCGCGGGTCAGGGCTCGCGGAGGGCGCCGTGGGAGGGGGTGACGGTGAAGAGCTCGGGGGCCGAGAAGCCGTGCTCGGCGAAAGCGCCGTCGAGGGCGACCTGCACGCGCGACAGCTCCTCGCCCGGCACCAGCGCGATCGCGGCGCCGCCGAAGCCGCCGCCGGTCATCCGGGCGCCGAGCGCGCCGTTCGCCTGCGCTGTCTCCACCGCCAAGTCGAGCTCGGGCACCGAGATCTCGAAGTCGTCGCGCATCGAGACGTGGGAGGCATCCAGCAGCTCGCCGATCGCGCGCGGCCCGGCCTCGCGCAGCACGCGCACCGTGTCGAGCACCCGCTGGTTCTCGGTGACGACGTGGCGCACGCGGCGGAAGGTGACGTCGTCGAGGAGGTCGCGGGCGCGCGGCAGGTCGTCGACGGTCACGTCGCGCAGCGAGGCGGCACCCAGCGCGGCAGCCCCGGCCTCGCAGGAGGCGCGGCGCTCGCCGTAGCCGCCGGTCGCGTGCGAGTGCTTCACGCCGGTGTCGATCACGAGCAGCACGAGCCCCGCCTCGGCGAAGCCGAGCTCGATGACCTCCGCTTCGAGCGAGCGGCAGTCGAGGAACACCCCCGCATCACGCTGCCCGAGCAGCGAGGCTGATTGGTCCATGATCCCGGTCGGCGCGCCGACGGCGATATTCTCGGCCCGCTGGCCGACGCGCGCCAGCTGACCCCGCGTGTGCCCGAGCTGCCACACCTCGTCGAGCGCGAGGGCGACGGCGCACTCGATCGCGGCGGACGACGACAGGCCCGCCCCGACCGGCACGTTGGAGTCGATCACCAGGTCGAGCCCTGGCACCGCCGCCAGGTCGGCCCCGGCCTCGCCGAGCGCCCACGCAACGCCGAGCGGATACGCGGCCCATCCGTCGAGTCCGCCTTCGGCCACGATCGCCGCCAGCTCGGCCAGCTCGACCTCGACGCTCTCGTCGCCGAAGGTGGAGGCGACGCGCAGCACGCCGTCGTCGCGCACCCCGACCGCGACGAGCGTGCGGCGGTCGATCGCGAAGGGCAGCACGAATCCGTCGTTGTAGTCGGTGTGCTCGCCGATCAGGTTGACCCGTCCCGGCGCCGACCACAGGCCGAGTGGGGCGTGCCCGGTCAGCTCGGTGAACAGGTCGCGGACGTCGTCACGCAGGTCGCTCATACGCTCTCGATGGCCTTTCGGATGCTGCCCGCCGCGGCTTCGGGGGTGACGTCGCCGATCCAGGCTCCCATCGCGGCTTCCGAGCCGGCGAGGTACTTGAGCTTGTCGGCCGCACGGCGCGGCGAGGTGAGTTCGAGGTGCAAGCGTACGCTGTCGCGTCCCACGTTCACCGGGGCCTGATGCCACGCGGCGATGTACGGGGTGGGGGTGTCGTAGAGCGCATCGACGCCGCGCAGCAGTCGCAGGTAGAGCGTCGCCAGTTCGTCGCGCTCGGCCTCGCTCGTCTCGGCGAAGTCGGCGACATGGCGGTGGGGCATCAGGTGGATCTCGATGGGCCAGCGCGCCGCGAACGGCACGAAGGCCGTCCAGTGCTCGCCGGCGAGCACGACGCGTTCGCTGGCGCGCTCGAATTCGAGGATGCGCTCGAACAGGTCGGGCCCGAGCTGCCGGATCGAGTCGAGCAGGCGCGCGGTGCGCGGCGTGACGTAGGGGTAGGCGTAGATCTGCCCGTGCGGGTGCTGCAGGGTGACGCCGATCGCCTCGCCGCGGTTCTCGAACGGGAACACCTGCTCGATGCCGGGCATCGCCGAGAGCTCGGCGGTGCGGTGCGCCCACGCCTCGATGACGGTGCGGGCGCGGCTGGGGCTGAGGCTGCCGAACGAGCCTTCGTGCTCGGGACTGAAGCAGACCACTTCGCAGCGGCCGACGGAGGTGCGGGTGCGCCCGTAGCCGAGCGTCGCCAGGTCGGCGAGCCCCTGCGGCGCGTTCGGGTCGTCGGCGAGCGCCGGACCGAAGGAGGGCGACTTGTTCTCGAACACGGCCACGTCGTAGAGCGACGGCACCTCGGAGGGGTTGCCGGGGCTCTGCGGCGCGAGCGGGTCGAGCTCGGCGGGCGGCAGGAAGGCGCGGTTCTGGCGGGCGGCGGCGATCGAGACCCAGTCACCGGTGAGAACGTCCTGGCGCATGGTGGCGGTGGCGGGGCGCGGGTCGAGCTCGCGACGGTCGAGCGCGCGCTCGGGCCCGAGGGCGGTGTCGGCGTCGTCGAAGTAGATGAGTTCGCGGCCGTCGGCGAGGGTGCTGCGGTGGTGAGTGATGGGCACCTGATTACGATATTGAAAGCGGCGCTTGCAGATGCGACAGAAATCGAAAGGCGCGCGGAGCGAAAGGGCGACCATGGATGACCGGGGCGAGCTCCCCGCAGAGGCCCGACGAGCCGCCCTCGCGGCCCTCGTCGCCGAGCGTGGGTACGTGCGGGTGTCGGAGGTGCGCGATCACTTCGGCGTGAGCGAGGTGACGGTGCGCTCCGATCTGCGCGCCCTCGACGAGGCCGGCCTGGTGCGCCGCGTGCACGGCGGCGCGATGCCGGTGCCCGGCACCGAGCGCGAAGCTCCCGTCGAGACGGCCGCCGAGCGCGACGCCGAGCTGAAGCGCGCGATCGGGCGCCGCGCCGCCGCGCTCGTGGCCAACGGCTCGAGCGTTCTGCTCGATGTCGGCTCGACGACACTCGCCGTGGCCCGCGCGCTCGTGGCCCGCCGCGACCTGACCGAGTTGACGGTGATCACTAACGGGCTGTCGATCGCGCTCGCGCTGGAGGCGGCGATCCCGCGGTTCACCGTGATCGTGACCGGGGGCACGCTGCGGCCGCTGCAGCACTCGCTGGTGGCGCCGCTGGCCGCGAACACGCTCCCCGAACTGCACGCCGACCTCGCGATCCTGGGCGGCAACGGCATCGCCGACGACGGCGCGGTCACCAACCTCAACCTGCCGGAGGCGGAGATCAAGCGCGCCCTGGTCGCCGCGGCGACGCGGCGCGTGCTGGTGGCCGACGCGTCCAAATGGGGCCAGCGTCACCTCGGCCGTATCGGAAACCTCGCCGACTTCGACACGCTTGTCACCGCGGGCGACCCGGCCGCCGTCGAGGCGCTGCGCGGCGTCGCCGCCCGCGCGGGCACTCGGCTCGCGGTGCCCGACCTCCTAGGCTGACGGACGTGAACTCTCCCACCGGTGAACAGTTTGTGCTCGAAGATGGTCGCGTGCGGGTCGAGATCGGCGCCCTCGCGGCGGTGCTGCGCGAGGTGCGCGTCGGCGGCGTCCGGATCACCGAGACCGTCCCCGCCGACAGCCTGCCCTCGCACGGTTGCGGCATCGTGCTGGCGCCGTGGCCGAACCGGGTGAAGGATGCGCGGTGGACGCTCGACGGGGAGGTGCAGCAGCTGGACATCACCGATGTCGGCCGCGGCGGCGCGATTCACGGGCTGTTGCGCAACACCGACTACCGCGAGCGCGCCCGCACCGACAGCTGGATCACGCTCGGAGCGACCATCTACCCGCAGCATGGTTGGCCGTTCATTCTCGACACCTGGGTGACGTACGCGCTGGAGGCCGATGGACTCACCGTCACGCACGGCGCGGCGAACCTCGGCACGGCCCGCGCGCCCTGGTCGGTCGGCGCGCATCCGTACTTCCGGGTCGGCGAGACTCCGACCGACGAGCTGACGCTGCGGGTGGCGGGCGAGACCCGCCTGGAGCTGGATGACCGGCTCAACCCGGTCGCCGAGCACCCGGTGGCGGGCACCGAGTTCGACCTGCGTGCAGCGACGTCGCTCGCGGGTGCCGATTTCAACGTCGGCTTCGGCCAGCTGGCGAACCGCGCCGAAACGGCGGAGGTGGCGTGGTTGGTCGCACCCGACGGTGCCTCAACGGCGGTCTGGGCCGACCCGGCGTTCCGGTGGCTGCAGGTGTTCACCCCGGCCGACTTTCCCGGCGAGGAGGGCCTGCACCGCGCGGTCGCCCTGGAGCCGATGACGGTTCCGCCGGACGCGCTGAACTCCGGCACCGACCTGCGCTGGCTTGACCCGGGCGAGCGGGCCGAGGCTTCGTGGGGCGTGCGCTACAGCCCGGCGCCCCAGGCCTAGGCTCACATCATGCGTGCCCCCACCGGTGAACGTCTCCTGCTGGAGCGCGGCGTCGTGCGCGCCGAGATCGGCTCCGTCGGCGCGGTGCTGTGCGCGCTGAGTGTCGACGGCGTGCAGCTCACCGAGCCGGTTCCGGCCGGGGAGGCACCCGAGTTCTGCAACGGCGTCGTGCTGTCGCCGTGGCCGAACCGCGTGCGGGATGCGCGCTGGATGCTCGACGGCGCCGTGCAGCAGCTCGACATCACCGAGCCGGTCCGCGGCGGCGCCCTGCACGGGCTGCTGCAGTTCGCCGAGTACGAGGTGCGCGAGCGCACGGCGGAGGCGGTGACCCTCGGCGCCCGCATCGCCCCGCAGCACGGCTGGCCCTTCGAGCTCGACACCTGGGTGCGCTACGAGGTGGTCGCCGACGGACTGACCGTCACCCACGGGGTCGAGAACCGCGCGACGCGGTCGGCGCCCTATGCGGTGGGCACGCATCCGTATTTGCGGATCGGCGACGTGCCGATCACCGATCTGCGGCTCACCGTTCCGGCGTCCCGCTTCTTCGAGGTCGACGAGCGGATGAACCCGATCGCCGAATCGCCGGTCGACGGCACCGGCGCCGACGTGCGCACGCCCCGACCGGTCGGCGAGCTCGACCTCGACACCGCCTTCGGGGGTCTCACCCTCACGCCGATGGCCGGGGAGCCGGATGCCAGCGTGCGCGGGGCGAGCGCGTGGCTCGAGGCCCCCGACGGGCGTCGCCTGACGCTCTGGCAGAACGCCGACTGGGGCTACGTGCAGGTGTTCACGACGCAGATCTTCCCGAAGGCGGGGGAGCGCGTCGCCGCTGTCGCGGTGGAGCCGATGACCGCGCCGCCGGATGCCCTCAACTCGGGCCAGGGTCTCATCTGGCTCGAGCCGGGGGAGCGCTGGGAGGGCTCGTGGGGTCTGGTGTACGGCGCATGAGCTCCCCGACGCGACGGCAGATCCAGCGCTGGCGGCGGCACCTCGCCGACGAGCGCGCGGAGGCCCAGGTCTATCGCGAACTCGCCGAGCGGGCCGAGGGGGCGGAGCGCGAGATCCTGCTCGGCCTGGCCAGCGCCGAGGGGCGCCACGAGGCGCACTGGCTCGCGCTGCTCGGCGACGACGTCGGCGCCCCGAAGCGCGGCAGCCTGCGCACCCGCGGTCTGGCGTGGCTGGCGAGGCACTTCGGCAGCCTGTTCGTGCTGGCCCTGGCGCAGCGCGCCGAGGCGCGCTCGCCCTACGACGACGACGCGGATGCGACGGACGCCATGGCGGCCGACGAGCGCATCCACGGCGAGGTGCTGCGCGGCCTTGCGGCCCGGGGACGATTGCGGCTGGCCGGCACGTTCCGCGCGGCGGTGTTCGGCGCGAACGACGGACTCGTCTCGAACCTGGCGCTGGTGCTCGGGGTGAGCGCGACCGGAGCCGCCTCCTCGGTGGTGCTGTTCACCGGCATCGCGGGGCTCCTGGCCGGAGCCCTCTCCATGGCGGCGGGGGAATACGTCTCGGTGCGCTCGCAGCGCGAGCTGCTCACCGCCTCCCGCGCCGACCCGGCCTCGCACGGCGCGGTGGCGGCGCTCGACGTCGACGCGAACGAGCTCGCGCTCGTGTATCGCGCTCGCGGCATGTCGGAGGAGCAGGCCGAGCAGCGCGCGCAGGAGGTGCTGGCGGTACGCCGCATCGACCACGACGACGACCACGACGAGCACGAGGCGGTCGGCTCCACCTGGCGGGCCGCGATCTCGAGCTTCGCGTTCTTCGCGGCGGGGGCCGTGATCCCGGTGCTGCCCTACCTCTTCGGCGCAGACGGGCTGGTGGCGGTCGTGATCGCCTCCGTCGCGGTCGGCCTCGCGCTGCTGGCGACGGGCGCGATCGTCGGGGTGCTCTCCGGCGCGTCCCCGCTGAAGCGCGCGCTGCGGCAGCTTGCCATCGGCTACGGCGCCGCCGCGGTCACCTACGCCCTCGGCTGGGCGTTCGGCGCCACGATCGTCTAGCGCCGACTCAGCCGGTGGCGAGCACGAGCCCGAGCTGTTCCAGGCTGCCCGGGACGAGACGGTAGTACGCCCAGGTGCCGCGCTTGCTGCGGGTGAGGAAGCCGGCATCCATCAGGATCTTCAGGTGGTGCGAGACGGTCGGCTGGCTGAGCCCGACCGGTTCGGTGAGGTCGCACACGCAGGCCTCTTGGCCGTCGGAGGCGGCGACGATCGAGATCAGCCGCACGCGGGTCGGATCGCCGAGCGCCTTGAACCGGCGGGCGACGTCGTCGGCCTCGGCGGCGTCGAGCGGCGCGCGGGTGAGGGGCGCGCAGCAGGCCGTGCCCGCAGGCGCGTCGACGATCGGCAGCGTCTTCATGCAGGCAGTCTACTTGAACATTGACAAACATCGATGGATTCGAGCATAGTTTGTATCGACACCTGTCGATGAAGCGAAAGGCCCCTCGTGACTCTGATCGACCTGACCCGCCGTCCCGTGAGCAGCGAACGACGCGATGCGCTCCCGGTCGCCATCATCGGCGCGGGCCCGATCGGGCTCGCCGCCGCCGCCAACCTGGTGGAGCGCGGCATCGACTTCGTCGTGTTCGAGGCGGGCGACAGCGTCGCCGACAGCGTGCGCCAGTGGGGTCATACGCGGCTGTTCTCGCCGTGGCAGCAGCTCGTCGACCCGGCCTCGCGTCGGCTGCTCGAGGCGACCGGCTGGACGCATCCGGCCGAAAAGTCGCTGCCGACCGGCACCGAGCTCGTCGAGCAGTACCTCACGCCCCTCGCGGCCCTGCCCGAGATCGCCGACCGGGTGCGCACCGGCGTCGAGGTGGTCGCCGTCACGCGCGAGGGAATGGATCGCACCCGCACCGCGCGGCGCGAGTCCACCCCGTTCCTGGTGCGGGTGCGCGATGGCGGCGAGTTGACCGACGTGCCGGTGCGCGCCGTGATCGACGCCTCCGGCACCTATCGCTCGCCCAACAGCCTCGCCTCGAGCGGTCTCGAGCCGCTCGGCCTGCCGGAGGTCGCCGACCTCGTCAGCCATGCGCTTCCCGACGTGCTCGGCCGGGAGCGCGCGCACTTCGCCGGTCGTCACACCACTGTCGTGGGCGCCGGGCATTCGGCCGCCAACACGCTGCTCGCCCTCGCCCAGCTGGCGCGGGAGGAGCCGGGAACCCGGGTCACCTGGCTGATCCGCAACGCCTCCGCGGTGCGCGTCACCACCTCGCCCGATGACGAGCTGGCCGCGCGCGCCTCCCTCGGGGCTCGCGTCGACGCGGTCGTCGCTTCCGGGGCGATCGAGGTGGTCGACCGCTTCGAGATCGTGCGCCTGGAGCGCCAGGCGGAGGGCGTGCGGCTCGTCGGCGCCCGCGCCGGGGAGCTCGTCGAGCACCACACCGACCTGGTGGTCAACGCGACCGGGTTCCGCCCGAACCTCGACATGCTGCGCGAAGTGCGCCTCGACCTGGACGAAATCGTGGAGGCGCCGCGTCGTCTTGCGCCGCTCATCGACCCCAACGAGCACACCTGCGGCACCGTCGAACCGCACGGCTTCGCCGAGCTGCAGCACCCGGAGGAGGGGTTCTTCCTCGCCGGGATGAAGAGCTACGGACGCGCCCCGACCTTCCTGCTGGCGACCGGCTACGAGCAGGTGCGCTCGCTCACCGCCTGGCTCGCCGGCGACCTCGCCGCCGCAACCGCCGTCGAGCTGACCCTCCCGGCGACCGGCGTGTGCTCGACCGGGGATGCGCCGGGCGCCTCGAGCTGCTGCTCGTAGGCGCCGTGCGGGCGCGGGGTCGGCACGAGACGCTGCCGCATCCGCGCGCTCAGCGCGTGCGGCGCGAGCGCGTCGCTCGCACGATCCCGTCGATCGCGTCGAGCAGGGCGAACAGCAGCACGAGCACGATGATCACGGTCGTGACGACCGCCGCTCCGCCGGGCCAGTCGACCGCGTCGAAGTAGTCGGGGTTGAGCAGGCGTCCGCTCGCGGTCAGCCAGATCGCCGGCACCACGAAGAGCACCTGGAATACGACGGTCGCGATCGCGTTCGGCGTCGACCAGCCGGTGTAGTAGCCGAAGACATGGAACACGATGCTCACGATCGGGTAGAACAGCGCGATCACCAGGGCGCCGGATGCCCACAGCCCCGGTTGGATCGGACCGATCAGCGTGCCCGCCGGACCCTCGACGGCGCCGGCGGTCTGCAGTGCGATCACGGCGCCCGCAATCACGACCAGCAGGATGATGCCGCCGACGAGCTCCTGCAGGTACCCGCGTCGATCCCGCACCTCGGGAAGGGATGCCGGGGTCCAGGCCGCCCGATGCCGCGAGCGCATGGTGGGGGTGCGCTCGATGATCACGAACACGAGTGCCGTGAAGAAGGCGATCGCCATGGCGGTCTCGAGCGAGCCGTACAGCGCGGCGCCGACGGTCTCGAGCGGCGTCGCGCCATCGACGAAGGTCACGATCCCGCTGAACAGGAACCAGATCGGCACGACGGTCGCGAGGAGCGCTGTGAGCACTCGCACGAAGTCGGGGTAGAGGTCGGGCCCGATGAGGGCCGTCGGGCGCGCGGAGTAGCTGGCGGCGAGGCGGCGCGGGGCGCCGAGCTCCGTCAGCACGTCGAGTTCGGCGGCCGCGGCATCCGCTCCCGCCTCCATGCGGTCGTCGATCGCGTCGGCGATGGAGGCGCGCAGCTCCGTCTCGATGTCGGCGCGCTGGGCGGCGGGTATCCCGCGCACGGCTTCGGCGACATAGCGGTCGGTGAGGGTGGATGCGGTGGTCATGGCTTCTCCGTGAGGGCCGTGAAAGCGGTGGTCAGCTGGTTCCAGTCGGCGGCGAGGGTGCGCGCGAGCGCCGCACCCTCACTGCTCGTGACATAGAACTTGCGCGGCCGGGACTCGTCGGTGTTCCACTCGGCGGTCAGCAGGCCCTGTTTCTCGAGTCGGCGCAGCAGCGGGTAGAGGGTGTTCGCGTCCACGGCGAATCCGGCGTCTTCGAGGGCGGTGAGCAGGGCGTAGCCGTAGTTGGGCTGCTGAAGCAGCACGAGGCAGGCGGCCACGACCGTCCCCCGGCGCAGCTCCTGCCGGTGGGTTGCGAGCTCGTCGTCGTTCAGCACTTCTTCACGCTAGTGGGCGTCACGCGGCGACGGTGCGGTTCTCGTGCGCGACGGGTTCGGATGCGCGGCGCCAGGTGAGCGCGACCGCCACGATGGCGATCGCCAGCGCGATCTCGATGGCGGAGAAGAACGCGTACACGGGCGTCGGCGGAGTGCCGAAAAACAACGTGCTGACCTGCACGGCGCCCATCACGGTCGCTGCGGCGACGTTGACCCAGCGGGCGAGGCCCTGTCGCAGGACGCGCGAGAGCAGCACCATGGCGATCGGGATCTGCATCAGCACGCCGGCCGCGACGAGCGCCTCGGGCGTGAACGGCACGCCTCCGATGGTCTGCTCTTGGAGCGCGACAAGGTGGTGCGGGTCGTAGAGGCCGAGCACGTCGCAGTAGAGGTAGTTGAGCATCAGCACGACCCACAGGGTCGACAGCAGTGCGGGACGGGTGTTCGGGGCGAAGAGCTTCATGGTTGTTCCGATCCGGGGTAGAGGTTGAGTGAGTAACACGATACTGTGTAGCACACACTATGGTGTTGCACCAGGAGCGAGAGCGCGAAGGAAGTCATGAAGGCGATCACCCAGAAGCGATACGGCGGCCCCGAAGTCCTCGAGTACAGCGAGGTGCCGGTGCCCACGCCGAAGCCGGATCAGGTGCTCATCCGCGTGCGGGCCGCCTCCGTCAACGCGGCCGACTGGCTGCTGACCCGCGGCGAGCCGTACCTGGTGCGACTCCTCTTCGGACTGCGCGCGCCGAAGGCGCCGACACCCGGACGGGATGTCGCGGGAGTGGTTGCAGCGGTCGGCAGCGAGGTGAGCGAGTTCGCTGTCGGCGACGAGGTCTTCGGCGAGGTGGTGGCGGGCACGTTTGCCGAGTACGTGGTGGCCCCCGCGCGCCTGCTGGCGCGCCGCCCGCAGAGCCTCAGCTTCGAGTACGCGGCGTGCGTGCCGCTCGCCGGGATGACCGCGTTGCAGGGTCTTCGCGTTGTCGCCCATGTCGCCCCCGGCGAGCGCGTCCTCATCAACGGCGCCTCCGGCGGTGTCGGCACCTTCGCGGTGCAGATCGCCGTCGCGCTCGGCGCCACCGTGACCGCGGTCTGCAGCACGCGCAACGTCGAACTGGTCCGCTCGCTCGGTGCCCATGACGTGATCGACTACACCGAGCGTGACGTCACCGACGGGGACGAGAGGTTCGACGTGATCTTCGACGTCGTCGGCAACCACCCGCTGTCGAAGCTGCGCCGCATTCTCACCCCGAAGGGCATCCTGGTGTTGTCTTCCGGAAGCGGCGGACCTGTTCTCGGCCCGATCGGACGCCTGATCGCCGCCGCGTTCCAGAACACGTTCGTCAGCCAGCAGCTTCGCCCGGTCACGGCCTCAGCGAACGCGGCGGATCTGGTTGAGCTGACCGCCCTCATCGACGCCGGCAAGGTGCGGCCGAGCATCGAGCGCAGCTACCCGCTCGCCGAGACCGCCGAGGCGCTGCGCCACTTCGGCGAGCAGCACGCCCGCGGCAAGATCGGCATCTCGGTGCTATGAGCCAACATCGTTCCCGGACTCATCGTCGAGTGAGGCCTTGATTGCCTCGTCAACTTCGGCTTCGACATCGACCGGGGCCTCGTCGAGTTCATGTTGGAGTCCTGGGCTGATCTTCTGCGCGCTCGCTGCGTGACTCACCCAGTCGTCGAACGAGAGCCCATGCTTCTGCGCGAGGTAGCGGGCTCGATAAACATGCGACGCATCTCGAACCGCACGGCTGAGCATGTCGTAGCTCAGACCAGCCGAGACGACTCCGCCAACCACTGGCACTACCTGCGCAAGTCGCTTGTGTGTGAGCCGGATACCGATCTTCGTGAACACCGCCTGGATAACTTTCACCAGGACGTCCTTCTCGAGCTCCTTCCAGGTGGCGCGTCTCATCATCTGCTGGCTCAACTTAGACAGCGCGGTCAGCGCCCCAACTTTGCCTTCGACGCTTGCTGCCGTGCTGTACGAGAGGACGCCCATGAGGAAGATCTCCTCCCCGGGTTCGTTCGGGTCGAAACCGTAGTGCACGGCTACTTCAGCAGTCGCCCTGCCAAGTAGCGCGAGTGAGGCCGCGACGTCTCCAGCGATTGCTGCGGCCACGACCGCAGCGGTTGCTCCGCCAGAGACTGTCGTCGAGACTTCAGCGCCAGTAATCGCCACGGAGGCCCCTGCAGACGCGGTTGCGCCCAGGATCGCTATCTTCTGGCGAGGCCGTCCTTTGTCGAGTTCTTGGAGATCCAAGATGAAGAAGGGAGACGCGTCGCCGACTTCCGGGTATCGCTTGCGTAGTCGACTCGCGCGGCTGTCGATTGAGACTGATGAGATCGCGGGGATGAAGATTGCGTTTGCAGCGCCACTGAGCGATGCTCTGATCGCCGCGTCAACTCCTGAAGCGATCTTGTCGCCGCCGGGCAACTTCCGGAAGTGGCCGTCGATGGATGAGGCGGCTCCCGTCAACGCTCCAGACAGTTTCTCCGTAACTCGAGTTCGCACGCTCCCGCGGCGCGACTGCTCGTGGGCGATGAGCTTCTCCCAAGCGCGCGCCTCATAGTTCGACATCGCGTCTGTCAATCAGACCTACTTTCGTCGTGCCTTGCGGCGTGGCGCCCGCCCGAGATCAGGCGGAGGTGGCGGCGGGGGCGGTGGTGCTCCGCCGATCGCCGAGTCGCGGTGTCTCTCTGGGAGAGCAGACGCGGCGTACGTTGGTCAGGCGGCAAGTGCGGTGTTGGGGTTCGCCGGGCCGATATGACAGCGCCGTCGAGCCGCCAATGGCAGGTGAACTTTCTCGACGACGGATCAGTCGATGTCCGTTCATTGCCGTCATGGAATCAAGCGGCTCTTGTGGCGCGAATTGTCGCGTTCATTGGCAAACGAACCCTCGGTGAAGTTGAGCTCACGCGTGGACAACCGCCTTCCAATCGACCTCGATACCCGAGTGTGCGATTTCCGAAGCTAGTTTGCTCTTCCAGCCTCCCGTAGCGTCGAGCGCAATATACACGAGGCCGGAAATGTCACTCGGGCGCTCGACTCCTTCCTCGAAGAGGACCGCGACGCGCTTTCGCCCGATCAAGCCGAAGAAGAAACCCAGCTCAAACACGACGTTCTGCCGCGGTCGGGGCTGATCCTCGTCTGGCCCTAGGGCCTTGGGTCGACCGACGTCATCCCCGGTGAGCAATGCGATTGCATACCCCGCAGATCCTGCGCTGTCCTCAAGCTTTTCCATCAGGACACGCCCTCCGTTGGGCTCTTGGTGGAGGATTATCGGAGAGCTGGCTACGAGCTTTTGCAGGAACGCTTCAAGCTCGTACTTCCTTGCATCGTTTTGCCCATGAATAATGAAGACGCGATTGGGTGCCGCCCCCGGGGGCGCTTCGGGAATTGGTCTCTGCGGGGCAGTCTCTGCCAGGATCTCCAGTTCGAGCTTGGCGGAGTGCAGGACACTTATTGCTTCAAGCACTCCGCTGCGTTGGTAGGGAAGGAAATCCGTTTGCTCTGTCCAAAATGCGGGAGAGTATCGGATCGACGAGAACTTTCGATGAATCGGAGTATCTTCGCCGAACACCGACCGAACAATCACCTCGGTCTTGTTGCGCCAATCGTCAAAGCTAGCCGGCGCGCCTGCGTTCGCTTCAACGATTTGCTGGTCGATCAATGCCAGCTTCCGCGACAGATCCATCAAGCCAGCCTACAAGGATGAGGAAGGCTCGAGGCGCCAGTCATTGCTCTTGCTCGTGTTGAGCTGCCGGCGCGTCACGGTCGATCTGCGAGTGCGAAACCGCTCGGGGCGAGAGCGCCGACTCGCCCTCGGGCACTGCAGACGGGGCTCTGCGGTGTGGTTGAACGAGCCGCGGGCTTGCGCCAGCCGACAAAGACCTAGAGCGGGAAAGGAAGCAGCCCGCGGCAAACTCCGCCCACACAGACCTCGTCCACCGGGTGGCTCCAAGAGCGAACGCGAAGAGTAGGCCCGGTGGGGCTCGAACCCACGACCCACGGATTAAAAGTCCGCTGCTCTGCCAACTGAGCTACAGGCCCTCGGCTCCCCAGCGTAGTGGGAGCACGGGCGCGGCGTCGCGGAGGGGAGCCATAGGCAAGGCATAGCAAGTGCTGGAATCGTGGCCGGCATTCCGACCGCCGCGCCGACGAAGGAGCGCCTCGCCATGCCCGTCCGACTGAAACCGACGTTGGCAGTCGCCCTGATCGCGACCCTCGCCCTCGCCGGCTGCACCGCCGCCGACACCACGGAGACGGCGACCGACTCCGCCGTCGTCGAGAGCGACACCACCACGACCACAACCGACTTCGCCGCCTCGAACGGGGACTGCGAAGCGATGGCCGCCACCTTCCGCGACGTGGAGAGCGCCAACCCGGACTCCCCGGATCCGGAGCTCACCGCCACCTGCGACGGTGACGTGCTCAGCGTCACCAGCAACGCGATCCCCGACTACCTCTATATCGCCACGACGCCGGAAGAGCTGCAGGCCTCCACCGTCGCGCTCAAGCTGGCCGTCAGCCCGACGGTCGCCGACGTGCCGGGCGAGGTCCCCGCCCTCGGCACGATCGGCATCGCCGTCAACGGGGTGCCGATCTACGGGCCGACCGAGAACACCGGCGGCGACGTGCTGTCGCTGCGGGGCGCCCTCTCCGAGTGCGGCAGTCACTCCAGCCCGGTGGAATTCCACCTGCACCTGTTCGGCTGGGACGACGACGTCGACTGCCTCTACAGCGCCGAGGAGGTCGAATCCGGCGACTCGATCCTGGTCGGCTGGTCGGCCGACGGCTACCCGATCATGTCGGGCTACGTCTGCGCCGACGAGGAGTGCACCGAGATGGTGCAGCTCGAGAGCAGCTGGCAGCTCACCGACGACTCGCTGTTCGCCTCCGACACCTGGTCGGCACACACTTACGTCGAAGGCTCTGGCGATCTCGACCAGTGCAACGGACGCGTCGACGCCGACGGGCAGTACCGGTACTACACGACCACCACGTTCCCCTACTTCATGGGCTGCTACTACGGCGAGGTCTCCGACGACGCCATCGCGGGCGGCGGGGGCGCGGGCCCGGGCGGCCGGCCGTGACCAC
>CEQI01011155.1_pt1 | contig 16145 bp, 13 predicted proteins | sample 531011 | NCBI WGS metagenome assembly CEQI01 (sample SAMEA2621204, study PRJEB7988) | marine metagenome | biome: marine biome (ENVO:00000447); feature: surface water layer (ENVO:00002042); material: "saline water (ENVO:00002010), including plankton (ENVO:xxxxxxxx)" | depth 5 m
CAACAAGTTGTTTCATTAGCTAGTGGCTGTGATAGTGTGTTCTTAATTAATTTATCTTTTTATAATCCAGATACAGCTTATATTGATACTATTCTATATCCAGGAGAGTCTTTAAATTTTGACGGTTTATTGATTAATCAAGACTTTGATAATTATATCTCAATAAATGGGTCATACGGATGTGATTCTATCATCTATGTTAAGGTTGATATGATACCTGAAAACACATATTTTATTCCAAATGGATTTTCTCCAAACGGAGATGGATTGAATGATAAAATTGGAGTAATGGGTGGTGGAATAAAAGATGTTGAATTGAGCATATTTAATAGATGGGGTGAATTATTATTTCAATCTTCGTGTTGTTGTCAAATGAACTGTTATTGGGATGGTAAATTTCGAAACAAAGACTTAAACGTGGGAACTTATATTTACATTGTTAACGGGCACTATATTAACGGAAAACCATTCAACGGCAAAGGAACAATTTCCCTAATCAAATAAATTACTTTTTAAAGTGAGTTAAATCCTCTAAGGAAATCTACAATTGTTTTTTTTAGTAATTATTAAAACATAAAATGATGAATATCATTGTGCTTTAATCATATGCAGATTTTGCTTCTAAGACACAATAGGTGTTTTTATTGCGTTGTAAATTGATTATTGTATCTAACAAATCATTTTCTGTTTCCCATGGAAAGTGATCAAAAATATCATTTCTAAAAAGAGTTAATCCAAAAAGTAGAATACCACCGTTTAGCTCTGGTAATATAACTACATGATGATGATTTAACTGTTTAAAAACAAGATTAATATCCTTACTAGTTAACTCCATTGAATCTGCCCCCATAAACACCACCTTTTTTGCCCATTGTCCAAAAGATTCCTTTACCGCCTCTGTCAATTGGCTTTTAGGGTTCTTGGAAGTATGGATTTTTTTTGAATAGCTCTGATCATTGAAAACACTATCATTTTCAATATAATCATCATAATAAAGATGCTTATGCGCATCAACTTTAGAAGTAATAGAAGAAGTGTGTTCTAACAAATCAATAAACTCAGTCCATTTAGTAGACTTTTTAGATTCATTAATCTGTTTAAAAATGGGATTCTTTAAAAAGATGATTAAATGATCACTCATTACATATTTCTTCGATACTGCCCTCCTACTTCAAACAATGCGTTTGTAATTTGACCTAATGAACAATGCTTACAGGCTTCCATTAATACCTCAAAAATGTTTTCTTGATTTATAGCAGCATTTTGAATTTGATGCAATGAAGCTTTAGCATCTTTAGATTTATTTTCATGAAGATTATTCAACATGTTAATCTGATAATCTTTTTCTTTTTTAGTTGCCCTAATGACTTCATCAGGCACAATTGTAGGAGAACCTTTTGAGTTTAAAAAAGTATTGACTCCAATAATTGGATATTCTCCAGTATGCTTTAAAGTTTCATAATGAAGCGACTCTTCTTGAATTTTACTTCTTTGATACATTGTTTCCATTGCTCCAAGCACCCCACCTCTTTCATTAATCCTATCAAATTCTAAAAGTACGGCTTCCTCTACTAAGTCTGTTAACTCATCTATTATATATGACCCTTGCATAGGATTCTCGTTTTTAGCAAGTCCCAATTCTTTGTTTATAATCAATTGTATGGCCATTGCTCTTCTTACTGAACCTTCAGTGGGAGTAGTTATGGCTTCATCATAAGCATTCGTATGCAAAGAGTTACAGTTATCATATATGGCGTATAGAGCTTGAAGGGTTGTACGAATATCATTAAAATCAATTTCTTGAGCATGCAAGGATCTACCTGAAGTTTGTATGTGATACTTTAATTTTTGAGCACGCTCACCACTTCCATATTTATTTTTCATGGCTTTTGCCCAAATTCTTCTTGCTACCCTACCAATAACTGCATATTCTGGGTCAATGCCATTAGAAAAGAAAAAAGATAAATTTGGACCAAAATCATCAATAGACATTCCCCTGCTTAGGTAGTATTCTACATATGTGAATCCATTTGCCAAAGTAAATGCCAATTGTGTAATAGGATTTGCACCAGCTTCAGCTATGTGGTATCCAGAAATGGAAACTGAATAAAAATTCCTAACCTTCTGATGTATAAAATATTCTTGAACATCTCCCATTAATCTTAAAGCAAATTCTGTGGAAAAAATACAAGTGTTTTGAGCTTGATCTTCTTTTAAAATATCTGCCTGTACTGTACCTCTAACTTGAGATAATGTATCTGCTTTAATTTTGGCATATACTTCTGAAGACAAGACCTGATCGCCAGTTACACCAAGTAACATTAGACCTAGTCCATCATTTCCCTCTGGAAGACTTCCTTGATAAGATGGTCTGTTTTTACCTTTATATAAGGATGCTATTTTCTTATCAATTTCTTTCTCCAAACCATTTTCAATAATATATTTTTCACAATTTTGATCAATAGCTGCATTCATAAAATATCCTAACAACATGGGAGCAGGTCCATTAATTGTCATACTTACAGAAGTTGTTGGTGAACTAAGATCAAATCCAGAGTAAAGTTTTTTAGCATCATCCAAACAACATATAGACACACCAGAGTTTCCAATTTTACCATATATATCAGGTCTTAAATCAGGGTCATTTCCGTATAGAGTTACAGAATCAAAAGCAGTTGATAACCTTTTTGCAGGCATACCCAAACTAACATAATGAAATCTTTTGTTGGTTCGTTCAGGACCGCCCTCTCCAGCAAACATTCTGGTTGGATCTTCCCCCTCTCTCTTAAAAGGAAATAAACCAGCTGTGAATGGAAATTCTCCAGGAACATTTTCTTGATTTGTCCACCTTATGATATCTCCCCAGTTGGAAAGTTTAGGTAAAGCTACTTTAGGGATTTTAGAAAAAGAAAGTGATTCTGTTTTAGTAGCTACTTTTAATTCTTTTCCTCTTACTTTGAAAGTGAAAAAATCATTTTGATAAGCACTATATTTGGCCTCCCATTCATCAATTGTTTTCCAGTTTCTAGCATCAAAATCCAATTTTAATTGATCTATTTTTTGTTGTAATAATTTATTAGCTTCATCATTCCCATCATTCTTAATTTCTTCTAAACTTTTATGAAGCACAAATAATTTTTCAGCAATGATAATTTGCTTATTCAAAAGCTCATCATATGCCCTGTTATTTTCTGCAATTTCTGATAGATAACGAACTCGTTTAGGAGGAATTACATAAACCTTTTCGGACATTTCCTTAGTTATCTCATAGGTTGAACTCAATTCAATTGCTGTTTTTTGATTAACTAAGTCGACAAGGTGTTTGTAGAGGTTATTCATACCTGGGTCATTAAACTGAGAAGCAATCGTACCATAAACAGGTATATCATCATCATTGATATCCCATAGATTGTGATTTCTTTTATACTGCTTTTTGACATCTCTTATAGCATCTAATGCACCTCTTTTATCAAACTTATTAAGCGCTACAACATCAGCAAAATCCAACATGTCAATTTTTTCTAATTGTGTTGCAGCACCAAATTCTGGTGTCATGACATACAATGACACATCACTATGGTCTAATATTTCAGTATCAGATTGGCCAATTCCTGAAGTTTCTAATATGATTAAATCAAAATCTGCACATTTAAGAACATCAAGTGCTTGAGAAACATGTTTTGACAATGCTAAATTACTTTGTCTTGTAGCTAAAGAACGCATGTATACTCTTTCATTATTTATAGCGTTCATTCTTATTCTATCCCCTAATAGAGCACCACCTGTTTTTCTTTTAGAAGGGTCGACAGATACAATGGCCAAATGTTTGTCAGGAAAATCCAATAAAAATCTTCTAACTAATTCATCAACCAAAGAAGATTTGCCAGCACCACCAGTTCCTGTTATCCCAAGTATTGGAATATCTTTTTTATCAGCACTTACTTTTAATTTTGCTAATGCATTTTTGTGTTTGTCGCCATAGTTTTCAGCTGATGAAATAATTTGACCTAACTCAAGATGTTTGTTTTTATTAAAAGATTTAACCTGCCCATTTAATTCTACTCCAGTGGGAAAATCTGCTTTTTCAACTAAATCATTGATCATCCCTTGTAAACCCATTGATCTACCATCATCAGGGTGATATATTCTTGCAATTCCGTAATCATGTAAATCCTTAATTTCTTCAGGTAAAATAGTGCCCCCACCTCCTCCAAATATTTTAATATGGCCGGCATTTTTCTTTTTTAACAAATCATACATGAACTTAAAATACTCATTATGACCTCCTTGATATGAAGTCATTGCAATAGCTTGTGCATCTTCTTGAATAGCACAGTTCACTACTTCCTCTACACTTCTGTCGTGACCCAAGTGAATCACTTCACATCCGGTAGATTGAATAATTCTTCTCATGATATTAATTGCAGCATCATGGCCATCAAAAAGAGAAGCTGCAGTTACAATCCTAATTTTATGTTTTGGTTGATATGGTTTTTGATTCATATTACACTTTGTGTATTGGTAAATCTATTTTGTTTAAAATACATAATTTCGCCAAAATTAATGATATTTACCAAAGTGTTTTTCGTTTTATCAAAGATCCTTTCATTCTTAATTGATCCTTTTTTTTGGATAATCATATTTTTGGCCCTTGGTCTATTTGGCAGAATTAAATACAGAAGGAGAAAATATTTTTTAACTGCCATCATATTTATTTTATTTTTTTCTAATGGTCTTGTATACAGAACAATTTTCAATAAATGGAAAATAAATCATAATATTAAAAATGAAAAATTTGAATATGGCATATTAATGGGAGGAATAATTAGTCTTAGCTCTACTAAAGAAAACATTCAATTTAATAAGCGAAATGATAGATTACTAAACACTATTGAATTATATCATAAAAAAACAATTTCAAAAATTATAATAACTGGCGCCTCTGGTAGTTTAAGTTCTGATATGAAAGAAGCAGAAATTCTTAAGTCATATCTTGAAAGTATTGATATCAAAGCAAAGGATATACTAACAGAAACAAAATCAAAGAACACCTATGAAAATGCTGTTTTTACCACTGAATTAATCAATAATGAAAGACGAAAGAAGACTTGCTTATTAATTACCTCAGACTATCATATGAGAAGATCAATGGCTTGTTTTAACCAAACAGGATTGAATGTAACTCCATTTTGTAAAGAAGCTGAAAAAACGCATTTTGATTTAGAAACTATTTTAATACCACAATCCAACATTTTATTTAAATGGAAAGTCTTATTTCATGAAATCATAGGATATTACACCTACAAGGTTATGGGTTATATTTAAGCTTTACTGTAATCTACCAACAAAGGAATATTTAGGTCTAAAGATGTATTTATTAAAGGAAGCATATAGTTATAGAACTTTAATATCCTCTCACGGTTTTCACCAGGTTGATGAACATAGAACCAAATATGATTAACGCCCATGCTTACTAATTCACTTATACGATTGACCCATTGTTCAATACGTTTTTTATCAGATTCATGACTAAAGTCTCCAACATATCGGACAAACAAATGATTATTGGTCAAGTTAAAATGAAGGACATCTCTCCTACCTGGTGTATCTGTAATAACTGGAATAATACGATTTTCATAAAATAGTTCATGCCAGCTTTGTGACATTTTTAGATTAAACCAACTTTGATCTCTAAGTTCAATTGCAAGAGGAACTTCTTTAGGCCAATATTGAACGAACTTAGCTAAATCATTGAATTTATCTGATCGGAAATAATTGGCCATTACAGCAAAATTTACCCCTGAATAATGCACAATGTTATCCCACAACAATAAAAATTCATCTATTTTTTGATAAGACTCAATATCATTTATATTTTTTCTATGAGTGATAAATTGAGGTAATTTCATAGAAAATTTAAAGTCTTTGTTTACTTTTTCTTTCCACTTTTCTGCTGTTGACAATTTTGGAACTCCATATCTTGTACCATTAAATTCAATGCTGTTAAATTGTTTGGCATATTCAATAAGCATTTTTGCTGAAGAAGTTTTTCTTGGGTAAATATTTCCCTTATAGTTGATATCAGACCACCCCGGAGCACCAAAGTAAAATTTTACACTTTTTTCAGATGTATATTTATTTAATAGTTCTTTTGTCCTATTTGGTATTTCAGGTAGGTCAAATTCAATACTATCTAGGTTTGTTACTTGCCCAAACTTCATAAAATCATTTAATTTGCGTACTAATTTAAGAATTGATATAGAAGATTTCAATGCATAAGAAAGTAACATTAAAACCAACAAAAGAAAAATCTATACTACGTAGACATCCATGGGTTTTTTCTGGTGCAATTAAAAACCTTGAACAAGGTATTATTAATGGGGATATTGTTGAAATAATCAATAACAAAGGAAGATTTCTTGGATATGGCCATTACAATGAAGGAAGTATAGCGGTTCGATTATTTGAATTTAGCGCTGTTGAGATTAATGAGAGTTACTGGAAATTAAAATTAGAAAGAGCTATTCAACATAGATTAACTTCTTTAAATATAAACAAACACAATAATATTTATAGACTGGTTCATGCTGAAGGTGATGATATGCCTGGATGCATTATTGATGTATACAACAATGTGATGGTCATACAATTTCATTCTATTGGAATGTGGAGATTGAGATCTCAGTTTGCAAAAATTTTAGCCAAATTAATGCCTGAAATTGATGTAATTTATGATAAAAGTGAAAACACCATTCCTGGGAGTTTTAAGCAAGAATTCAACGTAAAGAATGAATATCTACTTAAAAAAGTGGATGATAACCAAATAGTAGCTACCGAAAATGGCAACCAGTTTATTATAAATTGGGAGACAGGTCAAAAAACAGGTTTTTTTATTGACCAAAGAGAAAATAGAAAATTACTTGCAACTATGAGTAAAGACAAAAAAGTTTTAAATACTTTTTGTTATTCTGGCGGATTTTCCATTTATGCACTTAATGCTGGGGCAAAAGAAGTTCATTCACTAGACAGTTCTAAAAAGGCAATGGAGTTAGTAGAAGAAAATGTAGCACTACTTGATAAAAAACTACAACAAAAACACAAATCTATAACACAAGATGCCATGGATTACATCAAAAACTTACCAGAAGATTTTGATGTAATCATTCTTGACCCACCTGCATTTGCTAAACATATTAAGTCCAAAAATAAAGCCGTTCAGGGGTATAAGAGATTAAATACGAGAGCCATTGAAAAGGTAAAATCAGGAGGGTTAATATTTACATTTTCATGCTCTCAAGTAATTGATAATGAGTTATTTAAACACATTATCTTATCTGCTAGTATTGTTGCTAACAGGAAAGTTTCTATATTACATCAACTTCACCAACCTCAAGATCACCCTGTTAATATTTATCACCCTGAAAGTGAGTATTTAAAAGGGTTAGTTATTAAAGTTTATTAATATGAAAATTGTTTTTTTTGGCACACCAGATTTTGCTGTGGCTTCATTAGAAGCTATCAATCAAAGTAATCACGAAATTGTGGGTGTAGTAACATCAGTTGACAAACCTGCGGGAAGAGGGAAAAAATTACAATCATCTTCAGTCAAAAAATATGCAGAAGAACACAACTTATTGCTTCATCAACCAGAAAACCTAAAAGATGAGTCATTTATATCATCACTATCTCAACTTGAAGCTGATCTTTTTGTAGTTGTTGCTTTTAGAATGATGCCAAAGATAGTGTGGAGTATGCCTAAGATGGGCACTTTTAATCTTCATGCTTCACTATTGCCTCAATATAGAGGAGCCGCGCCAATAAATTGGGCAATAATCAATGGGGAATCTTACACTGGAGTAACCACCTTTCTAATTGATGACAAAATAGATACTGGAAATATTTTAATGTACGAAAAAGCAGAAATAAACCCCAACGATAATGCTGGTACATTACATGATAAATTAATGTTGTTAGGTAAAGATTTAGTTTTAAAAACAATAGATAATCTCCAAAATAATAGTCTAGAACCTACAAAACAAATAACAGATGGAATAGAATTAAAACTGGCTCCAAAATTAACAAAAGCCAATACAAAAATTGATTGGAATGAATCCGGTAATGTAATTGTAAATAAGATTAAAGGGCTCTCTCCCTACCCTTCTTCATGGTGTAAAATTCAATTTGCTGAAAAAACATTAAACTTTAAGCTTTTCGATGCAAGTTTAAGCGATTTAAAAATCCCTGTGGGACACTTGATTATTAAAGGGAAAAACTGTTATGTTGGCACTAATTCAAATGCAATCAAATTACTTGAAGTTCAAGTTGAGGGTAAAAAAAGGACATCTTCTATAGACTTTATAAATGGTCATAAACAATTTGAAAACATTACACTTTCATGAAAATATTAAATCTTATCCTATTGATGTTTTTATTAAACCATTCTAATGCTCAGGAGTTTGTCTCCTCAACTGATAGAATAGAGCCTACAAATGAAGATTATGATAACATTAGCATTACCAAATTATCAACTAATTCTGATGCTACTACATTTGCAATATGGATTAAAAAAAAAGTGAAAATTCACAAACACATAAATCATACTGAACATGTTTATATCAAACAAGGAAAAGGTAAATTTCAATTAGCTGATAGTTTATATAATGTTAAAACTGGTGATTTGATTATTATTCCTAAAAACACCTGGCATGGTGTTATCGTTGAATCAAGAAATCCTATGAAAGTAATTTCTATTCAATCACCAGAGTTTTTTGGTAAGGACAGGGTATTTAAATGACCGCAACAGCGTATTTTAAATCTGTTAACATTAACGTAAAGAAATAATATATTATATTAGAATGATGGAAAGTAACAATTTCAATTATTCGGTTTCTGTAGATTGTGTCATATTTGGCTATGACGATACAAATTTGAAGGTTCTTTTAATTAAAAGAGGTGTTAATCCTTACAATAATTATTGGGCACTTCCTGGAGACCTAGTACATCCAAAAGAAGGTATTGACGATGCCGTAGACAGAGTTTTATTAGACTTAACTGGTCTTGATAACATATATACTCAACAGGTAAAAACTTTTGGTGATGTTGGTCGTCACCCACTTGGTCGAGTTTTTACCATTTCTCATTATAGCTTAATGAAAATTGATCAACATGAATTATCACCGCTTAACATCAATAATAGCCCATCTTCCTATGCTGCTGAAGCAAAATGGCATGATGTTCAAAGAATTGGAGAGCTTGCATTTGACCATAACAAAATATTTGCTTCTTGTAAAGCTCATCTAGTTCAAAGTGTTCAAAATAAACCTGTCGGTTTTGAGTTATTACCGGAAAGGTTCACCCTTTCACAACTTCAAAACTTATATGAGGTGATTTTGGAAAGAAAATTTGACAAAAGGAACTTTAGAAAGAAAATTAATTCCATGAAATTGCTTATTGATACTGGGAAAAATCAAAAAAGTGTTTCTCATAGACCAGCAAAATTGTTTCAATTTGATAAGGAAAAATACCTTAAACTAAAACGTTCTGGTTATAACTTTGAAATTTAATATAGCTCATCAGCAGCATAGACAGACATGCCTGCATGATCATGATCAACATTAGGGACCTCTTTTTTTACCCAATTAAAAGGATTATTATGAGACTGTGCAATTGAATCGCTTTTTATCATAAAATACCTACCTCTGTCCAGCCTATGTAATCCTTGAGCATTGGCTTCAGGAGTCTTTCTCAAACTTGGGTCATTAGGATTATTATCAAGCAATCCCAAATGAATTTCTAAATTTTTACCAAAAGAATGAATTAGATTTATATTACTGTAATTCACACCGTTCAAACCATATGGATAATTAATTGTGGTGTCTGGAACAGTATACCACCCAGAATTGGCCGCAACTGCTTTTCTTACTCTGGAAAAAGGTTTAAATAAAATATATCTATGTACAAATTGAGCACCTGCAGAGTGACCAAAAATATCATAGTAATTTAGATTATAGCTTAAGGACTCTTTTATAAAGTCAAAAACAGGTTCAACTACAGAAAAAGACCATAAACTTTCATCAATTAAAGTTCCGCTTTCATCAATTACAAATCCTTGTTGATAAGAAATACTGTTTGGAAAATATGTTGTTGAAAATTCAAATGAAAATATCATAATTCCTTTTTCATCTGCAAGACTAATCCAAGTATCTCTATATGTGTTAGCATTCCTGTTCATACCAGGAAAAATAAATAATATTGGAGCATTAGATCTATCTATAAAATCAGGTATATAATAATGAACTGAAACTGGCTTATCAAATAATGGGGCGTAATCATCAAATTGAAATTGTCCATTGTTGTTTTCTAAAAGAAAGTTAGACGAGCTTGGATCAATTGGCTTTCTACAATTTACCAAAATTAGCATCAAAAGGAAGACAGATACTATTTTTCTCATAGCGTTAAATTAATCTTTATATTTGGTAAATAAGATTATCATGCACAGTATTTCAAAATTTACTACTCTATTATTTTCTTTTAGTTTGCTTTTCTTACAAATTAATTGTGCAAAAACAACAGATGTTGAACCCATTGCAGAGCCCATAAATCCTGTTGATACAACTAACACAGATCTTGATACAGTATATTTAAATGCTAATATTTCTGGCTTTATAATAAACGAAGTGCTCTATGATCCACCATCTGGATTAGCTGGCGATGCTAATAATGATGGAGTTCGAGACCCAAATGAAGATGAATTCGTTGAATTTGTGAATATATCAGACTCATGTATAGATCTAAGCTATTGTAAAATTTTTGACACTGAAAATCTTAATTTAGGAACTCCCAATCACCAATTTCCAGCAAATACCTTTTTATCTTCAGGAAAATCACTTGTAGTATTTGGTGGTGGTTCTCCATCTGGATTATTTGGTAACTCCATTGTTTTAACATCTTCAAATGCTGTAATGAATCTCAATAATTCTGGAGACATCATGACATTAACAGATAGTTTAAATAATATTATTTTAGAGTTTGATGTTGAACCTCTTTCTAATAACCCAAACGAATCATACACTAGATCACCTGACCTAACAGGAGATTTTGAACAGCATGCAACAGTGATTACTGGAGTTTTATTTTCACCTGGAACTAGAGTAGATGGTTCGCCTTTCTAAATATTTTATTTTACTACCTTTTTTAGCTGTTACTTTTGCATGTAACTCACCAAAAGTCATAGAACAACCTAATGTTAAAGAGGAAAAGAAACAAAAGCTCTTAATGATTGGTAATAGCTTTACTTTTTACTGGAATTTACCTCAAGTTTTAGAAATGATGTTTGAATACAAAGGCATTAAAATAAATGTTGATCAAAAAACGATTGGTGGTAGTAAATTAAAAGAACATTGGAATTATCATCTTAAAGAAAATTACAATCTTGATAGTTATGATTTTGTTGTATTCAATGATCACAGTACATATCCCCTGCTAGAAACTGATACTTGTGCAAAATATTTAAAGTTATTTACTGAATTAGCCACTTTACATAAAACAAAACCTTTTATATATGGTACATGGGAATATCCTTATTTAAAGGATATTTCAAAAAGTAGAAATTCAAATACGATGTTTAAACTTGATTCATTGGCTTCTTCTTTCAATGCCACCTATGTACCAGCAGGAAATGCTATTTCATATGCTGAAGAAAATTATCCAGAATTAGAACTCTTTATGGATGATCAAAAACATCCTTCTCCAAATGCCACTTATTTGATTGCATGTGTTTTTTACAGTATGCTAACTGGTAATTCGCCTATTGGACTTCCAAGAAGGTTTGTAGGTAAAAATATTGATGGAAAGAAAATATATTATATAATAACAGAAACCAAAGCAGCTGAAACTGCACAAAAAATTGCTGAAAAAATAACTTACATAAAGAGATAAGAATTAGAATTTTATTTGCAATAAACATTCTATGGTTAATTGATTCAAATCGGTGTTTTCATAAAAATTTATATATCTAGCAAGTAACTGCGTCTTAACGGCCCTATTTGAAAAATATTTAGTAAAACCAACTCCCATACTATCATAGTTTCTTAAAATTGAATTACCATTAAATGAAAATTCTTTAAAGGACTGGCCATATCTTAAATCCAAAGAAAAATCATACTTAAAAACATATCCTAATTGAACATTATAAGCATTACCCAATACCAAAAACTCACTTATTTGAGTAGTATCTAGCAAAACAGATGCATTGTTATTTAATGCAGACCCTTGTAAGTTATAAGCTGCTGTATTTACATATTCAACTAGTGCATTAAAACCCTTATACTTTAGGCTAAAATCTAAATTGTTTTTCAAATAATTGGGATAACGGACCAAACCCAAAGAATCACTGTCATAAAATTGGAATGTCCCATCAGTAATAAATTCTTGATTAAAATGTCCTTCCCCAACTTTATGACTTGCTCCAACGTTTAAAGAAGATGAGGCCCCAATTAAAAGCTTTATATTCTCTTCTTTCATAATATCATGTCCAACATTCTTATTTCCAGGTTTAAAAAAGCCCATAGGATATAAATTCAGTCTTGCACCATATTTAAACCCACCAACATCTGAATCTAAAGAATTCTGTCCAAAAGAATTTATGCCATCTCCACTTGTAATTGCTAAAATAGGCTCAATACCAAGTTTCCCCAATTCAAAATTTGACTCCATGAAAAACCCAAATTCTCTTCCGGTTTCAGAAAAATTTTTACTCAAGTAATTTCTGGAAGAAAACTGTAAATCATATTCCATATACTGCATGGATAAATTGTTACAAGGAGTCATTCTTTGTCCAAAGTAAAAATGGAAATTTTCGTAAGGATGATAAGCCACCCAAGCATCTAATAATGGAGAGGATTCACTGAAATTAGTTTGAATTAAAAATGAAAACAATCCTTTATTCATATAGCCTGACAAATTAAAATATGACCTCTTTATACCTATTAAATTGGTGGGAGTTAAATCAGCAATAGTATGTCTATTATTTATATAACTTGACTGAATCATACCCCCTATTTTAAAGACATGATTACTATCATTAAAGTTAAATGAAAGACCATTCCCTATTGTGAAGTCTAATTTGTTTTGTTGTTCAAAATTAGCATCACTAATGTCAAGTGAAACTTGTGAATAGTTCTTAGAAACAAAAACTATTGCCAATATGAGTAATAATATTCGACTCTTCATAATTCTTTATTTAAAACATAACGATGGATTTTAGAAATATCATCAGGTTGAATGACATTAAATCTTAAAAAGCCTGATAACATCTCTGGCTCCAAAGTTTCTACAGCTAGGTTTGATCTTCGTTGATTCATTGGAACTATAAATGTTCCTTTTTCAAAAACTAAATTTTTATTTTCAATTTGTGCTGTTACAATATTTTCATAAAATCCTTGAAAAAGTGTAGGAGATTCACTTTGAGAAATAATATTATAGGATTCTACTTCTAATAATTCATCAAATTTTAATGTATCAATATCTAATCCTAATATGCTTAATTTATCAGCTACAATTGAAAGATCTTTTTCAATAATGTAATACTTAGGACGTTTTCTTGTCTGTACTTTTTCACATTTTAAACCATTATATAAAACTATATCAACAGGGATGATTTTTTGATTATATACGTCTATCATATCAAGTTTATAAGGTGTTTTTTCTTTATTGTATTTAACAACTATTTCATCAGGGAAATTAGAGCATGAACTAATTTGTCTTTTAACATAAATATTTTCCCTATTCGCTGTTTTTAAAAATGATTGTGCTAATAAGTATGTGGTGAAAATTCTTCTTTTAAATGATGTTCTATTTAAGCCAACACCTCTAATTTCCATCAACATTGAAACACAATTACTTAAAGCAAAAGAGGTAGCGCTCGATCGGGGACTAACAGATCCTAGGTTGAAATAAATTTTATTATTGTTATGTTTTGAAGAAAGGTAATTATGATATTTTAAATCATAGATGTCAAGTTCATTTTGAACAATGGGCAAAAATTTATCTTCTATAGTCTCTTTTATCAATGGACATACATTTAAATTTCCTGAGTATAAAAACATGCAGTCATACATGGAAGTTGTACCATATTCACCAAATTTTACAAAATCCACTCTGTAAGGCTTATATTCATGAAAATCAACCATAACTTCAGGAGAAAAATTATTAATTGCCTTTTTAATAGCATTCATTTCGGGGTTAGTTAACTTAGTTTGATCTCGGTTTAAATCTTGACCATTTGCTGCATAACGGCTTTGTTTTTCATAACCATCAATATTTGCCATAGGAATTATAGCAAGATTAATATGTTTAAGCAATCCAGATAGAGAATCTTCATTCAATAAATTATGCATGAGAAGTAAAATACCCTCTGTGCTAGCAGGTTCATTTCCATGTAATCCTGCCATGTAACAAATTTTAATATTCTTTTTAGAAGAATCTCCTATAAACACCATTGGAATTTCTTTACCTTTTTGAGATTTACCAATGAATTTATAATTAAATAAGGATGGGTTTTTATTCTTTAATTCATCAAGAAAAAACAATAATTCTTTATAATTAGTAAATCCCTTTTTTTTGGAAAATGCTGGAGTTGGAACATGAATATCTAAATCTGGGAAAAATTGATTAGTTATTTTCTTGGGGTCTTGACTCAAAATATTTTGATGACAAAAAATAAATATTAATATGATATATATAAGTTTCATCAGAATGCCAATTGAACCATTAAATAAAAAACTCCTTCTCTTCCGTTAAATTCTTCTCTTTCATGATTAGGATGTCTTAAACCTGCATCATCAATAAAACGATATGAAGTTTGTATTTTGAATGAATAATTCTTGGTGAAATATTTACTTATTCCTATTTCATAATATTTATTTCTGTTGTAAAAAAGGGAATTATTTAAAAATGAAAGATCATCTGGAATTAGCAAAGTAAACCTTCCATCAATTGAGAATAAAGATCTAAAAATATATCCTGCTTGTAAATTAATTCCACTACCAAGCATCATTTGAGTCCTCACATAATCTGCAGGGGTGTATGTCCTGAAATTTGTAGTTAAATTATCAGGGTTATTATATCGATCATTTCTATGAGTAATGTCATCTGAAATAAAAGCTTTAGTTTGCACGAATTCTCCTAGAAAAGAAAAACCTCTGTATTTAAATAATATATCAGCACCAAACTTGAAAAAATCAGGTAACTGATATGAAGTATCACTACCTAATATTGTATAGTATATAAAGTCACCATTTCTTCTACCTCTTCGGCTTGTAATTCCATCGTTATAGCTTGCACTAATACCAATCAATAATTTTGGTGATATTTCTCTGACCAAATCTCCTTGTCGGAATTGTCCAAAATTTCGGAACAAACCAAATGGAAGGAAATTTATTCTAGCTCCATACTTTAGACCACCGTAATCTTTGGAATAAAATTTATATCCATATCCATCACCAGTTGTAATGTTTAATGAAGGTTTTATTACCATTCTTGAACCAACAATATTATTTCTTCCATCTAAAAACAAGCCAATTTCTCTGATGTTAGAAAATGCCCCTGTCAATCTACTTCTTTCGGGTAATTGGAGGGTGTTAGAAGCCATTAAAACTTCTATATTATCTGTTGGTGAGGATTTTTGACCAAAACTAACCCTGTAATACTTTGTAATATTATAACCAACCCAAGCATCCCATAAAACATTAGATAATACATCATTCTCAACTTCTGATTCAGCTAAATTCAATTGAAGTCTATAGCTAAAACCGGGATTAGATTGTTTTCCTGAGAGTCTTAACCTAACTCTTCTTGCTCTAAATCTATTGTAAGTTGTATTGTCAAAGAATCCTGATGAATCATAATAGAACCTTTTAGATTCAAATAAACTTTGGGAATAACCTCTTAGTACTACTTTATAATTATTATCACTACTTGAAAATGTAATTCCATTGCCTGGAACATAATCGCCAAGTAATAAATCTTGACATTGATTTTTCACATAAAAGAGTGATAAAGATGTAAAAACTAATAAGCGAAAATAAATTGAGTAGTTCACTAAAAACAATTTAAAAAAAAGAGCGGAAATTTCCGCTCTTGTTAAT
>CEQI01021813.1_pt1 | contig 16117 bp, 12 predicted proteins | sample 531011 | NCBI WGS metagenome assembly CEQI01 (sample SAMEA2621204, study PRJEB7988) | marine metagenome | biome: marine biome (ENVO:00000447); feature: surface water layer (ENVO:00002042); material: "saline water (ENVO:00002010), including plankton (ENVO:xxxxxxxx)" | depth 5 m
TATTCTTTAGGGGCATATAACGTTAGCCCTACAGAGTTTTATTTAGATGTAGTTTTTGAAAATACTAGAGATAATGGTACAATAACAAATTATATTCCTGAAGAAAATCTAACAAATAAGCCCATAATCAATCTTTTACGATTGGATCAATTAAATGCCCAGCAAGAGCGCAAGGCCGATGGAATTTTTGACTTCTTACCTGGCATTACAATCATTACCTCAAATGGTAAAATTATTTTTCCAGTTAGAGAACCTTTTGGTGAGGATTTAAGAAATAAGTTTATTAACAATGACATTGCAAACAATTACGTTTATGATGTCCTTTACGATTCTACTTTAACAATTGCTCAGCAATTTCCAGAGTTCAATAAATTCAGAATAAAGGGTAGTTATCAATCTGAGTCGGGAGCTGAAATTTATTTGGGGGTTTTTTCAATAGAACAAGGCTCAGTTGTAGTAACAGCAGGAGGTTTGCGACTTGAAGAAGGACAAGACTTTACCGTTAATTACTCTATGGGCAAAGTTAATATCATCAATGACGGTATATTGATGTCAGGTACTCCTATTCGAATATCTGTTGAAAGTAACACTTTTGGTTTACAACAAAAAACACTAGTAGGTACTCATATAGACTATCGTATTTCTGATGACTTTATGCTTGGGGGTACTATTCTAAATCTTACCGAAAAACCCTATACCAAAAAAGTGAATTCTGGCGACGAGCCTATCTCAAATACTATATGGGGTCTAGATGGTACATATAGACGAGAATCTAACTTGTTGACTAAAATTGTAGACTTTATACCTCTATTAGAAACAAAAGAAAAGTCAATGCTTACTGCTCAAGGTGAGTTTGCTCACCTAATACCTGGACATCAACGAGCTATTGGTGAAAATGGAACAGCTTATATTGATGACTTTGAAGCAAGTAGCACAGGAATAGATATAAAAAACCCGGGAGCTTGGTTTTTAGCTAGTCTACCAAACGACCCTGATTTATTCCCTGAATCTGTATTAGGTAATCAAAGTCCTAGGCTAGGAAATTTGAACTATGGAGCAAATAGAGCATTATTATCTTGGTATAATATTGATCCAGTATTTTACAGAAATACTAATAATACCCCTAGACATATAGCTGAAGATGAAGTACAGCTTTCAAACCACAATGTTAGAGAAGTACTTGAAAAAGAAGTATTCCCCAATCGTGACCCCCAATATGCTACACAAGTATCTAATTTACCAGTCTTTAACCTTTACTATAATCCATCAAAAAGAGGGCCTTATAATTTTGATGCTGAAAATATTACTACCTCTGGATTATTACTTAACCCCGAAAATAGATGGGCTGGAATTATGCGTAAGTTAGAAACAACAGACTTCGAATTGCAAAACATTGAGTTTGTAGAGTTTTGGATAATGGACCCTTTTAATGAAGATTCTGAAAATCAAAGTGGTGGTAACTTGATAATGAATTTAGGTAATGTTTCAGAAGATGTTTTAAAAGATGGTTTTAAAAGTTTTGAAAATGGATTACCTTCTTCAGAAATTATAGAAAATGTTGACGATGAAAGTAGTGTGTGGGGTCGTATGCCTACTACTTTTGCTTTAACAAATTCCTTTGATGTAGACGCAGAGTCGCGTCAATATCAAGATGTTGGGCTTGATGGTCTAAGGGATGTTGATGAGCGTACATTTTTTGATACAGCTTATGTTCAAAAAATAGAATCCACTTATGGAGTTAACAGTAATGCTTACACATTAGCATTGAGAGATCCTTCTTCTGATAACTACAATTATTTTTTAGGTAATGACTTGGACAGTGAAAGTGCATCTATTTTAAAGCGTTACGAGTATTTTTCTGGAATAGATGGCAACTCAGCAATACCAGATCCGACACCAACTATGGCAACTACTATTCCAAATACAGAGGATATTAATTTTGACAATACACTCAACGAATCGGAAAGTTATTATCACTACAATATTCCCTTATTCCCAGGGATGCAAATTGGAGATAGTTACATCACCGATATACAAGAAACGGAGGCCAAGACACCAACAGGGGATAGAACAATTAAGTGGTATCAATTTAAAATTCCAGTCCAACAGCCTGACAAAATAATAGGTTCTATTCGTGACTTTAAATCTATACGATTTATTCGTTTGCTACTAAAAGATTTTGACCAACCTATCGTAATGCGTTTTGCAACATTAGAACTCGTTCGTGGCGAATGGCGACGTTATAATTTTAGTCTAAAAACAGAAGGCGAATATGTTCCAAATGACAATGCTAGTAATACCTCTTTTGATGTTTCTGTAGTAAATATAGAAGAGAATGCTGAAAAAATTCCTGTACCTTATGTCTTACCCCCAGGTATTGAGCAGGAAGTTGATAATACTACGACTTATGTAAGAAGGCAAAACGAACAATCTTTGGTGCTTAAAGTTTGTGATTTGGAAGATGGAGATTCAAGAGCTGCATATAAAACTTTTAATAACGATTTTAGAACTTACAAGCGACTAAAAATGTACGTACATGCAGAAGCATCTGGCGAGATAGAGTCGGCTCTACAAGATGGAGACTTATCACTATTTATTCGATTAGGTACCGATTTTAACGACAATTATTATGAGTATGAAATTCCACTGAAGGTTACTCCATGGGGTGTTTCTAGGCTTGATGACCAACTTATATGGCCTGTTGAGAATGAGTTAAATATTACTTTCGAACAACTGTTAGATGCCAAACAAGAAAGAAACAAAGCAATTAGGGATGGAATACATAACAGTAGTACCGATCCTTTTTCAGGAACAAACAAGCAAATTACTGTTGTTGGTAATCCTAATATCAGTATGGTAAAAACTATTATGTTGGGAGTAAGAAACCCAAGAAAAGGGAGTTTTAATTCTACTATAAATGATGACGGAATTTCCAAATGTGGAGAGATTTGGTTAAACGAATTACGTCTAACAGACTTCGACGAACGAGGTGGATATGCCGCCAATGGTCGTATTAATGCCAGGTTAGCTGATTTTGCTAATGTTAATCTTACTGGAAGCATGAGTACTATTGGCTTTGGTTCCATTGACCAAAGTCTTACAGCTAGACAAAAGTACGATGCCTACCAATATGATTTTTCATCAACTTTTGCCTTGGGTAATTTCTTTGGAGAAAAAGCGTCCATAAAAATACCTATGTATGTTGGTGTTTCTGAAGCTATTCAAAACCCACAATATAACCCCTTAGATCCAGATATTACTTTAAAAGCATCTTTAGATGAATTACAATCTAATGAAGAGAAAGAAGAGCTGAAAGAGATAGCGCAAGACTTAACAAAAAGAAAGTCCATTAACTTTACTAATGTTAGAAAAAACAAAGCCTCATCCTCCGTTAATAAAGCTAAGATTTATGACATAGAAAACTTATCACTAACCTATTCTAGAAACGAAACTTTTTCTAGAAATGTTAATCTCAAAGAAAGAAATACGGTTAGTACAAAAGCCTCTCTAAATTACACTTATTCTTCAAAGCCTAAAAATATAAAGCCATTTCAAAAGGTAAAGCTATTTAAGAATAAGTATTTTACATTATTGAAAGACTTTAACTTTTACACCTTGCCAAAATCAATATCATTTCAAACAGACTTGGATAGGTATTTCAATAAAACACAATTTAGAAACATCAATAACCCTGATTTCACTTTACCGCCATACTACAACAAGGCATTTGTTTGGAACAGAAAATATAGTATTAAATATGATTTAACACGTACACTTAAAACTGAATTTAAGGTGCGTAATTCAGCTAGTATTGACGAGCCAGATGGTGAGTTAGTAAAAACAGATCCATATTATCAAGAAAAGAAAGATTCTGTATGGAATAATATTCTAAATTTTGGAAGACCCACTTTATATCATCATTCATTAAATGTGAGTTATAATGTTCCTTTGAATAAATTCCCACTAACCTCTTGGATAAATCTGAATACTAAATATGTAGCCAATTACGATTGGTTAGCCGCACCTTTAAGTTTACAAAGTTTGGGCAATACCATTCAAAATAGCAATAACAAACAAATTAACTCAACATTCAACTTTGGTCAGCTATACAATAAAGTCTCTTTCCTTAAAAAGTTAAACCGAACTGCATCAAGTGTAGGCGCAAGAGTTAGAGGTTCAAGCAGAGAAACGATTCGACTACCAAATGAAGCTCCTGATACAGTAAAAGTTTCTTTTAAAGAGATTGCAAATACCATTTTAAGAACAACTTTATTAGTTAAAAATGTATCGATTTCATACCGAAAAAATCAGGGAGTTATATTACCAGGGTTTAATAAAAAACCTCATTTCTTTGGTCAAGACTGGGATGCTATGGCACCCGGAATACCTTTTGCTTTGGGAAGTCAAAATATTGACATCAGAAAGCTAAGTTCACAAGGAGGTTGGCTCACTTCTAATACTAATTTGAATCAATTTTTTAAACTAACAGATAGCGAAACTCTTAACCTTAGAGGAACTATTGAACCTTTTAAAGGATTTAGAGTAGAGTTAACCGCTAATAGAACAAAAACGAATAATGTTCAAGAAATCTATAGATTTGATTCAGATTTAGGCGACTACGATTCATTTAATAGTATCGAAAATGGCAGTCATAGCATCTCATTTATTAGTTGGAACTCTGCTTTTATTAAAGACGATAACAATTATTCAAATGCTACCTTTCAGCAGTTTAGACAAAATAGAGAAATAATTGCTAATAGACTTGCTGACTCAAATCCATACGACAATAGTATTGTTGATAGTACTGGATACCCATTAGGTTATCAAAGTACTTCTCAAGAGGTATTGATACCTGCTTTTTTAGCAGCTTACTCTGGAAAAAATGCCACTTCGATAGGCCTTGATAATTTCCCAAATATTCCTTTACCCAATTGGCGAATTAATTTTGATGGTTTACGTAATCTTAAGTGGATAAAAAAACGAATGAATAATATAGTATTAAGTCACTCTTATCAGTCAACCTATAGTGTGGGTAACTATGTGACTAGTCTTGACTATGAAGCCGGTTTTGATGAATGGCCTAATACGATTAATGAGGCTACCTTAAACTATTACGATAAGTACGAAATTAATCAAGTAACATTACGAGAAAGTCTGAACCCCTTGTTTAAGATAGATATGACTTTCAAAAACAGTATGACTGCTAGACTAGAAATAAAGAAAGAAAGAACTTTAAGTTTAGGCTTGAGTAATAATCAGCTTACAGACCGTTCTTCTGATGAATGGATTATAGGAACAGGATATAGAATTAAAGAGTTATCTTTAAATGTAAGAGCAGCAGGTAGACAAAGAAAAATAAGCTCAGATTTAGATTTAAAATTAGATTTTTCATTAAGAAGTAACAAGGTTGTAATTAGAAAAATAGAAGAAAACCAAGAAGAAATAACAGGCGGTAATAGTGTAATTACTTTGAAGTTTACTGCAGACTATGTTGTTAGTAGCAGATTTAATCTGCGTTTATTCTATGATAAAGTGATGACAAACCCATATGTTTCGAATACCTTCCCTTCAGCTATTACAAATGGTGGATTTAGTGTTAGATTCACTTTAGCACAATAGCTAAATTTTAAACTATAAATTGTACTTTTGTGTCAATAATTAAATATAACTCATATGAATATTCCAGCAGAATTAAAATATACGAAAGATCACGAATGGGTAAGAATTGAAGGCGAAGAAGCAGTTATTGGTATTACCGATTTTGCTCAAAGTGAATTAGGAGACATCGTCTTTGTTGAGGTTGAAACAGAAGGTGAAAGCATTGATAGCGAGGAAATATTCGGTTCTGTTGAAGCAGTTAAAACAGTTTCAGATCTATATATGCCTTTGAGCGGAGAAGTGCTTTCATTTAACTCTGAATTAGAAGACGCTCCTGAAGTTATTAACTCTGATCCTTACGGAGAAGGTTGGATGATTCGTGTCAAAATATCTGATACCTCAGAAATTGACACCCTATTATCAGCTGAACAATATAAGGATTTGATTAGCTAAATGCGCTATACTATTGCAATAGTGTGGGTTGTTGTTATAGCAATTTTACACGCTATACCTGGCTCTGATTTTCCAGAATTTTCTTTTTCAGACTTTTTTCAATTGGATAAATTGATACATGCCGTCATATTTATGATTGGAGTTTATTTGTTTGCTATAGCATTGAAGGAACAACAAAAAATTCAATTTTTCCGTTACGTAGTTATATCATTTATTACCTACGGGTTATTATTAGAAATACTTCAGGGACTTGTTTTTGTTGAAAGGAGTGCTGACATATTAGATTGGTTAGCAGATACCATAGGCGTGTTTTTAGGTGTTTGGATTTTTAAGAAATTTCCCTTTCCCTTATCAATGAATTCAGCTAAAAAAGATTAAATTTGCTTAAGTAAAATGACTTTATGGAACCAAAAAAGAACCCAAAAGTAGATTTAGAGAAAAAAAGAGGTTTGTTTATGCAAATTGGTCTAGCGTTATCTCTATTAATTGTTTTAGTCACTTTCGAATACAGGACGTATGAAAAAAACATTGCTTCATTAGGCGATTTAGTATTAGATGCAGAATTTGAGGAAGATATAGAAAATACGTTTAGAGAGCAAAAGCCACCACCACCACCACCACCGCCACCAGATGAAATCGTTATTGTTGAAGACGATGAGGAAATAGAAGAGGTGGAAATAGAAGATACAGAATCCGACGAAGACCTCGAAATAATCGAAGAAGAAGAGGAGGCAACTGATGAAATATTTATGGTTGTTGAAGATATGCCTCGCTTTCAAGGTTGCGCTGATGAAACTTGTACTCAAACAAAAATAATGCAGTTTATAGCTAAGCAAACAAAATATCCGCCTATTGCAAAGGAGAATAACATTACAGGCAGAGTTTTCGTGAGTTTCGTTGTAGATAAGACAGGAAAAGTTACTAATGTTAAGATTTTACGTGGAGTTGATAAATATCTAGATGCTGAAGCTAGGCGAGTAGTTTCTAGTTTGCCAAATTTTAGTCCAGGTAAACAAAGAGGTAAGTCCGTAAAAGTGCAATATAATGTGCCTATTAGCTTTAGATTAAATTAAAAATTTTTCACTCTATTCAAATCAATACCTTCCATTTGGAAGGTTTTTTTTTACGTATAAATTACTTAAAAATCATTATTTTTACTTGTCTAAACAAGACATAATATGAGCTTTAATATTAGTAGTTTTTTTGATTCAACATATCTTAAAACAAAAGAACAATCAGGCCTAAGCGATCAAGAAGAAATGCAATTTATTAAATCTTTTGTCTTAGAGGCCGTTGAATATCGTTTCAAATTAGTTATGATTCGTTCAATTCATATTCCTTTTGTTAAAGAAATAATAGCCAAACATGATAGTAATGTTTTAGTTGGAACAGTTGTTGATTTCCCTAATGGAGACTCATCAACTGAAAGCAAATTAGATGAAATTACTAATGCTATCAACTTAGGTGCTGACGATATAGATGTAGTAATAAATTATGAGCTTTTCAAAAAAGGCTACCATGATTATATTATGAATCAAGTAAAAGATTGTACTGCTTTATGTTTGTTAAATAATAAGACTATAAAATGGATAATAGAATCAGCGGCACTAAGTGATAATGATATAATTGACATATGTCAACTCATCAGAGATGTTGTCATGAATAATTTTGATCAAGAAAATATTCGCAATATATTTGTGAAATCATCGACAGGCTTTTATGTTAGCCCTGAATCAGTACAAAACGGAGTAACTGTTTCTGCTATAAAATTAATGTTAGATAATTCGTATCCTTTGCCTGTAAAAGCTTCTGGAGGCATCCGTAATATTGAAGACTTTAAGGCAATGGTTGACTTGGGCGTAAAACGTATAGGTACTTCATCTGCTTTTTCGATTTTACAAGGCAAACAATCCGATTCAAAATATTAGAATTTTTGAATAAAATAAAATCATATCTATCAAAGTATTCGGGTGATGTTCATTTTATTGAGCTTATTAAGGGAGCTTCTAGTACTTTTATTATGAAAATTGTAGGTTTACTGGTTGGGTATATTCTTGCTATTTTTATAACTAATAAATTTGGAGCTTTTGTATTTGGTCAGTATGTAACTGCTTTATTAATAGTTGAAATTTTAAGTATCATTTCAAGGTTAGGTATAGATACTGCTTTAGTTCGATTTATCTCTAGATATGTACACAATGGAGCCTCTCATTTAATCAATAAACTTTTTTTTAAATCAGTAGCTATTGTCACTTCAGCAGCTATTATTTCTACCTTACTTTTATTATTTTTTTCAGAATATATCGCTAATTTTATGAATCTTGACGAAGAGTATCTTTTGATTGTATCCTTTTCGTTTATTCCATTAGTATTGTTTCACATGAACGTCCAAGCTATTCGTGGATTGAAGAAAATGCTTTCTTTTTCTTTTTTAAATAATGTTGCAATAACCCTTTTCACTTTTATAATTATGGTTGTAATTATTTCGTATAATTCTTCCGTAAAACTTCCTTTTTTTGCCTATGTACTGAGTGTTTTAATAATGACATTTTCTTCTTATTTTTTATGGTTCCATAATAAAACAAAGATTGAAAATATTAAGGATATCAAAAGTGAGGCAGAACTCACTACAAAAGCATTGTTTAAAGTGTCTATTCCATTATTGTTGGGCCAATCAATGATGCTAATAATGGGAAAAGTAGATTTATTTATGTTAGCAAATATGTCATCCTCGGACCAAGTAGGCATTTATAATATAGCTTTAAAGTTATCAATGTTAGCATATATGGGACTTATGGCAGTTAATAGTATTGCTGCACCTAAATTTTCAGAAATTCATTCATCTGGAGATTTAGATGCTTTAAAAAAAATAGTACAACAATCAACTAAAACCATATTTTGGGTTACTGTTCCAGTAATAATATTATTTTTATGTTTTCCCAAATCTATATTAAGTGTATTTGGAGAAGAATTTAAGTTAGCAGCTATGGCGTTAATTATCTTATCAATAAGTAAAATGTTCAGTGCAATTTCTGGCTCTGTAGGTACATTTTTACAAATGGTTGGAAAACAAAATGTATTTCAAAATATACTTATTTTTACAGCTGTAATTAATATTAGTTTAAACTACATTTTAATACCAAAATTTGGTATTAATGGAGCAGCTTTTGCAAGTGCTATTAGTGGAGTGATATGGAATGTTCTTATGATAATCTATATCAAGAAAAACTTTGGGTTTTATTCAATATATTTTCCAGGTATTAGATGATGAATTATCCAAATCTATATATAGTAGGTGCACCAAAGGCAGGAACGACTTCTTTATACCACTATCTTAGTCAACATCCTGATATTGTGATACCTGACAAAGAACCAAGATTTTTTTTAAAAGATAGCATTCAAAATATTTCTGAAGCTGATCCTATCAAACCTTATCTATTAAGAAGTTCAATTCTCGATGAAATTAGCTACACTAATCTTTATGCCAATAAATCTGAAAAAATAAAGTGTGACGCAAGTACACAATATTTATATCATCATAAGGAAGTAATACCTAAAATAAAACAACTTAAAAATGGTAGTTCACCAAAAATTCTAATTCTTTTAAGAAATCCTATCGAAAGAGCATTTTCAAATTATTCTCATAATTACTCAACTTTTGAAAACTTAGATTTTAAGCATGCACTTGAGCAAGAGTCAGAGCGAATTTCAAAAGGTTTTAATTCTTTTTGGCACTATATGGGCTTGAGCACTTATGCTGATTCGGTAAAAGCATATAAAGATGCTTTTAATGAAGTAAAAGTTGTTTTTTTTGAAGATTTTGTAAACGATATCGATAAATCATTAGTTGATATTTTCGATTTTTTAGAAGTTGATAATACTTTTAAAGTGTCGCATTTTATGATAAATAAAAAAAGTACGGGTGCTCCAAAAAGTAAAAAATTAAACACAATTCTTCAATCATCTTCTAAGTTTAATCTGATCAAAAAGATACTTCACAATACTATCGGAGAACAAAAAACAAAGTTAATTAGAGAGTTGATTATGCGTAAAAATTTATCTAAATCAAAAATTTCTTTAGATGAATCTTTTAAATCCAATTTAGAATCTTATTTTGTAGAAGATATTGCTCAGCTAAAAAAAATCTTACCTGAGCATAACATAGGCTGGTTTAATAATGGAAAAAATACATAATATATATCGAAAGATAAGAGATAAGATTTTCACTTTACTTTATCGTTTTTCATTTAAGGAATTAGCTCCTAGGTCGACATTATCTATGCCATTTTCAGTAGAGGGAGCTAGAAATATTGCTATCAAAAAAAATGTCTTTATTAAACCCAACGCTTGGTTTTTGGCATTAAATCATTCCGATTCAACTTCTAAAAACCCTAAAATTTCTATAGATGAAGGTACTTATATTGGAAGAAATGCTCATATCGTATCATTGAAAAGTATACGAATTGGCAAGAATGTATTGATGGGTGATAATATATATATAGCTGATAATTTTCATCGTTTTAATAGAGTTGATATACCCTATAAATCGCAAGGAGTAGGCTTTAAGGCTGAGGTTGAAATTGGTGACGGAACATGGCTTGGAGAGAATGTTTGTGTTATTTCTTCAAAAATTGGTAAACAATGTATTATAGGAGCAAATTCGTTAGTTATAAACGACTTACCTGACTATTGTATGGCAGTTGGTTCACCTGCTCGAATTATTAAAAAATACAGTCATACAACTAAAAGTTGGGAAAGGATCAAATATTAAATGATAATAGCTTCAAAATATCTTAAGTTTTCTTGGTTACCGATGCTTTTTTTGGTGCTAACTGCAGGTAGCATGGTTTTTATATTTTTTAGAAAAGAGATGCTTTATTTTGCTTTTTTTCTCTTCTTTTCTCTATTTATTATTAAGAATCTATTTAAAAGAGAACTTCTAATTTTTGTTCAGCTTTTGATATTATTTTTATCGATGCTGTTCCTAAATTTTTTATTTGCAACTACTTCCCAATCAACGCAAAAGTTATTCGCTAATGGTGTTATTTTTACAACATCTATTTTTTCTGCTATGTACTATTACAGGCAAGAAAATAAAAAATGGTTTATTACTCATCTTTATTTTGTTTTAAAAATTATTTTAATTCATGCCTTGATAAACTTTTTCATTTTTCCATTCGTAAAACCTTTTTTATTTGAAATTAGCAATAGCCGTTATGATTGTGTTACTCTTTTAAACCTATTTTTTTATCTAAAAGATACTCATTCATTTTCTTTAATGGGTATTGAACTAGTTAGAAATCAAGGAATATTTTGGGAGCCAGGTGTTCTTCAAATTTTTCTTAATTTGTTACTTTTTATCATTTCTTTCGTTAAAAAAGAACGAAGTCATATATTTTGGCTGACTCTTTTAGCTATCGTTACTACTTTATCAACCACTGGATTAGTTGTAATGTTTATTCAAATTCTATTATCATTTGGAATACACACAAGAAAAAACATTTTATTTTTTCCAGTAGGAGTGATTATGATTATCATACTTTATTACATTACATCCATTAATATTTCAGAAAAAATTCATGGTGACGGTCAAAACTCTTTTCAAGCTCGATTTTTTGATTTGGTTCAGCCATTTTATATGGTAGCTGAAAATCCAATTACCGGTGTTGGTTTAGACGATGAACAATTTGTTAAAACTCGTCAAAAAACTAATTTTTCATTAAATCTTCAAGCTGTTGATTTTTCAAACGTAAATGAAAAGGGATCTACAAATTCAATTATGTTTTTTTTAGCAGCTGCAGGTATACCATTTACGCTGATTCTTTTGGTAATGTTATATTATCAGGATTTTGTTCCTGAAAAGCGTAAATGGTTTTTCATTTTTGTTTTAATTTCACTAATGACAGAGCCAATTATGCTCAGACCTTTTTTCCTTACTTTTGTAATGTCAGGTGGTATTTATATAATCGACAAGTTTAGATGGAAAATATATTAATTTCTGGAGGAGCAGGATTTATTGGTTCTAATTTAGCATTAAAGTTGGTACGTCTTGGTTATAATGTAAGAATATTAGACAATCTTTCACCCCAGATACACACGAATTCTAAAGAAAATTCTCATTTATATCAGTCCATAAAAGGTAAAGTTACTTTCATAAAAGGAGATGTAAGAAATAGAAATGATTGGCAAACAGCTATTGGCAATAGTAATGTTATTATACACTTAGCAGCAGAAACTGGAACAGGCCAGTCTATGTATCAAATTGAAAAATATGTTCAAGTTAATTGTGGTGGTACAGCTACATTGTTAGATATTTTAGCTAACGAAAAACATAATGTTCATAAAATAGTTGTTGCTTCGTCACGTGCAATATATGGTGAAGGTAAATACTATTGTGACTCGCACGGTGAGGTATATCCTAATGAACGTGAAGCTTTACAAATGTCAAAAAGACAATTTGAACCATTATGTAGTATTTGCAAACAACCTTTGAGAATGTTAGCAACTGATGAAAACTCAAAAATTAACCCTTCTTCTATTTATGGAATTACTAAAAATAATCAAGAGCAAATGATTCTTACAGCTTGCAAGAGTTTAGGTATATCCGCCATTGCTTTGAGATATCAAAATGTCTATGGCCCAGGACAATCTCTAAGTAATCCATATACTGGAATTTTATCTATTTTTTCTACTCGCATATTAAACAATAATCCAGTAATCCTTTTTGAAGATGGATTGGAAAGTCGTGACTTCATTTTTATTGATGACGTTGTTAATGCGACAGTTTTGGCTATACAAGACAATAAAATTAAGTTGTGTTCATTGAATGTAGGCTCAGGGGTTTCGACTTCGGTTCTAATGGTTGCAGATTATCTAAAAAAATTATATAAATCAGATGTTGATATTAATGTTTCAGCAAATTATAGGCTTGGTGATATTCGACATAACAAAGCTGATATTAGCAAAATAAAAAAGCTCTTGGGATTCAGTCCAAACGTATCATTTGAATATGGATTAAAACAGTTTGTTGACTGGGTTAAAAAACAAGAAGTTAATAACGATAATTATGAACAGTCTATAAATGAAATGAAAGATAAAGGGCTAATGAAATGAAAATAGGTATTGTAACAGTCACTTATAATAGTTCTTCTGTATTAGACGATTTTTTCACTTCTATCGAGCAACAAGATTATTCAAAGTTTAATCTTTATGTAATCGATAACAACTCTATTGATGATACAGTTTCAAAATTAGAGAGCTGGAGCTTTAAATCAAAAGTAATTTTAAAAAACACTAATAACTTAGGAGTTGCTGCAGGAAATAATCAAGGTATCAAGTTAGCGCTTAAAGACGGATATGATTTCGTATTGCTATTAAACAATGATACTGTTTTTGAAGATAAGTTGTTATCAAAACTACTTGAGACCTACTACTTATATGGTTCATCAATAGCTGTACCAAAGATGAATTATTTTTCTCCATCTAATATGATTTGGTATGCTGGAGGATTTTATGATAGAAAAAAAGCTTTTTTAAATTTTCATCGAGGGCAAGGAGAGCTTGATAATAACCAATATAATTTTGACGATAAGGTAGAATATGCCCCGACATGTTGTGCCTTAATACATAAATCTGTTTTTCAAGATGTTGGTTTGATGGATGAGAAGTATTTCGTCTATTTTGATGATACCGATTTTTTCTTTAGAGTTTTAAAAGACGGGAAACACGAAGCTAGATACAGGCATGACATTCATTTTTTACACAAAATAGGTAGTCTTACGAATTCTAGAAATAAAAATAAACCAATAAAATATGGAGAATTCTTTATTAAACAGAATAGTAAAAACCATGTTTATTTTTTAAGAAAACAAAAAACACTAATTGCATATATTAATTTAATTTATTTGTGGTTTTATTTGACAATTCGTTTTTTTATAAGCAACAGGTTTGAAAAAAAATGGAGTATTTTTTACCTAATACAAACGTCCTATTTTCAAGGCTTTAAAATGTAAAAATGAAAGTAAATACATTTATTGTAGGCGCGCCAAAAGCAGGAACTACTTCCTTGCATTATTATCTCAATCAGCATGCTGATGTTAGTATGAGTAGTGTAAAAGAACCTAACTTTTTTTCATCAAAAGAAGTCGAGTCTTTATTCTATAATTCCAAATGTATTGATGATAGTAATGATTATCACGGGTTGTTTTCCAAAGAAAAAAGACAAATTATAGGAGAAGCTAGCGTGTCTTATTTATACTATGAAAAAGTGCCTAATCGTATACACGACTACAATTCAGAAGCTAAAATTATTATTATGTTAAGAGAGCCTGTTGAACGTTCATTTTCTCATTATTTAATGGATTGTCGTTTAGGTTTTTGTTCAGTGAAATTAGAAGATATCATAGCTAATCCACAAAGTTATCCGCAATTTTTTCAACAATACATAGAATTGGGTAATTATTATTCGCAATTAAAAAGGTATTATGATATCTTTGGAAAAGAACAGCTATTAGTTATTTTTTATGAAGATTTTAAGACTGATACAAAAAAAGTAATGAAAAGTGTTTTTAGTTTTTTACAAATAGAACAACAGGAAATAGATTTTAGCATTAAAAATCCTTTTTTGTTACCTTCTAACGCATTGATTTCTAAGTTGTATAAATTCAATTTTATAAGAAAAGGTATAAAGACTATTATGCCTGAACGTATATTATCATTAATTAGTTCAAAATATTTTTCAGCTAATTCTAAACCTATGCTTTCTATGTCTACAGAGCAACAGTTGAAAGCGTTTTACAAACCCGATATTTTTCAGCTTGAAAAGCTTCTAAATATAGATTTAGCTAGATGGAATATAAAATAGCTATAATTGATCCAGTAGGAATAAAAAGTGGGATGAATCATTACGATACATTTCTGTGCAATTCACTAGATAAATTAGGAGTTGAAACTTATATTTACTCGAATTTCAATGTGAAATCCGATACCATCGTTTCTCGCTTATTTTTTGGAACTTTTTTTAAAAATAAACTTTACCAAACTTTCAATTTTATAAGTGGAATGTTCAAGTCTTGTATAGATTGTAGAAGGAATAAAATCAATAAAGTTATTATTCACGTTTTTTCTACTCACAATATGGCATTAATGACTTACGCCATCAGTAAATTGTTTGGGCTAAAAACGATAACAATTTCTCATGATGTATTTTCATTTACCGATCAAGATAAAGAATTGTATCATCATTTAATTTACAATTGTTGGTCAGATAGAATAGTCGTACACAATAGTTTTTCTTTAGATCATCTTCTGCCTCAGATTAAATCCAAGATGCATTCTAATGTAAGTGTTTTAAAACATGGCTCTTATATTGGTTTACCAGATGATTTAATAAGCAGAAGGTTTGCTAGAAGGGCGTTGAATTTAGATGAGTCAAGGCAATACATTTTATTTTTCGGTCGCTTAAAGCCCAATAAGCGTTTAGATCTTATACTTAAAGCAATGCCGAAAATAGATCCCTCAATTGAACTTATTGTTGCTGGTCATTTAGGAAAAGATGACTTTAGCAAGTACCAATCTATCATCGATGAATTGGATTTGGCAAGTAGATTAATTTTAGATGTTAACTACATCAGCGAAGAAAAAAGAGAATTATATTTCAAGGCAGCTGATTGTTTAGTCTTACCCTATGAACTCATTTTTCAAAGTGGTGTTTTATTGATGTCAATGTCCTATGGATTGCCTGTGATAGCTTCACAAATACCTTCTTTTGAAGAAGTGATTGAAGATGGAAAAAACGGTTTGTTTTTTGAAAAAGGTAATTCAGATGATTTGGCAAATAAGTTGAATTCTTTAATGAATAACAAGGATTTAATAAATGAAATATCACATAATGCGATCACTAATATGAAAGAAAACTATTGTTGGGACATTATTGCTAAGGGCTATGTTGAGCTAATAAAAACTCTCTAAGGTTGTTTTATTTAATTTTGCTTTGAATTTAGAGAAGCTATTTTTGATTTAATAATTTACATATGAATAAATACGTATTATTTTTTGTAATATCACA
>CEQI01004799.1_pt1 | contig 15903 bp, 8 predicted proteins | sample 531011 | NCBI WGS metagenome assembly CEQI01 (sample SAMEA2621204, study PRJEB7988) | marine metagenome | biome: marine biome (ENVO:00000447); feature: surface water layer (ENVO:00002042); material: "saline water (ENVO:00002010), including plankton (ENVO:xxxxxxxx)" | depth 5 m
ATAATCTGCTTTTTCCCAGCCTTCACGAAAAGGGGTAATATCAAATTGATCATAAGGTATAGAAAGTGCTCGTTTACCAGGTGTTGCACTACCCATAGCCTGTTTTTTCAAAAAATAATAGTCACCATCACCAAAATGCACAAAAGAAGCTCCCTGTTTTTTTTCAACCTTCTCAATCAACATATTTTTAAATTGCTCTAATTCATTTTGAAAATTAGGATAAAACAAAGGATTTCTTAAGTGACCACGAGAGTCATTAACAAAATGATCTGCTCCTTCAACAGTATACAACGGATTCATATTATAAACAATATAAAATGAATTATTTAAGTATTTTCGTTTACTTACAAATATGTTTTTTTAATATAAGCAAAAGTATTTACCAAGCCATTATAAAATTCATAATTTGGTGCAAACCCCAATAATTGCTGTGCTTTTTTTGTACTTGCAAAAGTGATGGGTACATCGCCCTTTGGAATTGGCTTACTTACTATTTTTGGTTCTTTTCCAACGGCTTTTCCACATAAATGAATAAATCCAAGTAGAGAAATGGGTTGATTGTTTCCAAGATTGATAATTTCATGATCATACGTAGCAACATCTATTGAAAAACATGCATTAATGCCTTTAACAATATCATCAATATAGGTAAAATCTCTTTGCATAGAACCGTCGCCATACATGTTTATCTCTTCTTCCAAATAACATTTTTTTAAAAACTGAAATACTGCCATATCTGGACGACCTCGGGGGCCGTAAACAGTAAAAAAACGTAATCCAATCGCTTTTATTTGTTCTGTTTTACAATAAAAATCGACCAAGTCTTCGCACATCTTTTTTGAAAGAGCATATATGCTGCATATATTTGGTAATTCATCTTCTTCGCTAAAGGGTACTTTTTCATTTTTACCATATACACTACTAGAAGATGCATAAATAAATACAGGTTTTTGTTCTAGTTTTGAAATTTGATCTAACAAATGGTTTGTTGTTAGTAAATTATTTTGCAAGAATTCATTTTTATTTGTGTATGATTTTCGAACGTTGGCATGAGCAGCTAAGTGAACAATAAAGTTAGGTTTGTACATTCCAATTAAATCATCATAATCATTAATATTACCCTCGATAAACGTAAAGTCCTCAAAAAATTGTAAAACATGCAACGTTTCTTTTTTTTGCGAGTTGTATTCATCGTATATTAAATCAGTAAAATTATCAATACCAACAACTTGTATATTTTGTTTTAATAAATGTTCTGATAAATGTCCTCCTATAAATCCGCAACAACCAGTAATAAAAATAAGCATATAAGAATATTAAATAGAATGTTTATATATATTTATGGAAAAACAACATTTAATGTTTTACTGTATATTAGAAGATTGTAATAGAGAAGCATGTCATCACTGCTTTCCAGTAAAGGGATGTAGGATACATCCAAATTGTATACAAAATGGTCAATTTGTTGATATAAACATCATTAAGAAGCAGAGTGTGAAAAAAATTGATAAGCAGCAAATAAGTAACTCGCAATAAAAAGATGCCATTTTACAAACCTGTTTTATTATGTATACCAAAAATAGATAATGAAATTTCATGCGATACTATTAAAAAAAAATTAATTGACTTGAATATTGGATACATTTATAAAATATTTGAAGTTCCATTTCAAAAAGAAATTAATTTTAAAACAGTCTTTATAAAATTTTCTTGGAATACAAAAAACCAGAATGCGTTGTTTTTAAAAAACAAGTTGTATGAAAAGGGATCATTAAAACTGGTTTACAATAATCCGTGGTATTGGAAAATTGTGCAATCAAAAAAAATTGATATGCTGTATAATTAATAAGCGAAAACATAACATGCAGAATGTACGAGACATGAACATAATAGAATATAAAAAACATTATAAAGAATATGTAAAAAATTTGAATAAATTTATATTGACTTCTCGTTTTACAAATAAAACATGGAGTGAAAATATCGAATATAAAAATAAGAAAAATCATCAAGGTTGTTTATATAGTGCACCTGATCCTGTGTCTTGTCAAATAAAACCAGATGCAATCATGTTTGTATTAGAAATGAATAATGACGAAAATAAAATTATTGGTATAGGAATGATACGTAACAAACCAACTGTAAATACACATAGCGTATATGAGGAAAATATATATAATCGATATGTATTTTTAGGAGAACATAGAATTGATAGAACAAAAATGAACGAAAAAGAAGAAATTGTCATGAAGGCGTTTGATACATTATGTTTCAAAGGAAACAAACATATGAAACGCGGTCAAGGACTTAAGCGGTTTCCGTTGGATATGTTATTTAAATGCAAAGAAAAATTAGATTTAGTGGAATTCATTTCAAATATGTTTAAAAAAAGAATGTAAGGAAATAAAGAATTTAAATGTTGTATATACATATTATAGTAGTTTTTTCATGAATAAATCGGATCTTTACAATATTAATGATTATAGTGACAAAGAATTATATGAAATCTTAGATTTAAATGATCCAAGCGATCGAGAACTAGAAGCTAAAATTTTGATGATGATACATAAATACGAGCAATCTGGGGCAAAATCGAGTAAAAAATTAGTTGAATTTTTTGAAAGTATTTATAACCACTTTTTTGATGATTCTGAAGATGAAGAAGAAGATGACATGAAAGAAGGTTTTGAAGAAAAAAAATCAAAAACACAAACAAGACGATTTGGTGAAATAGCGCCTAGTGTAAAAGAAAATATGGAAGAGAAAGAAGAATCCAAAGAAGAATCCAAAGAAGAATCAAAAGAAAAATCCGATGGGGGTGTGGGATATACAAAAGAGGTTTCTTACGCACAAGGGTCGTTAAATCCTATTTTAAAGCAAACGAAAAAAAGAATTATAAGTATTGACAGTCAATATAGAAGTGATAAACGTACGTTTCCTACAGAATTTACATTCAATCTATCTGAACCGTTACGTGATGTAGTTTCGTTAAAATTGTATTCTGTACAAATTCCATTTACCTGGTATACAATCTCCAAAACATATGGAAGTAATTTTTTCTATTTTAAAGGAAATGTTGCTGGAATAAATAACGAAAATCATGATATAAAAGTTGACATTTCTGCAGGAAATTATACTCCTATAGAATTAGCAAACAATATTAACGGATCACTAGAAAGACAAGCAGATTTTTATACGGATACAAATTTCAACACAACAGATGTAAGTTATAATAAATTTACATCATTAACAAAGTTAACTCTTGATGTAGATAAAATCTATAATGAAAATAATTTCTCCTTAACTTTTCCTGTAACAGAAATTGATGATTTGAGCTTGAGTCCTTACTTGATTGATGCATCAAGAAATTTAACGATTCCAGCATATTTGGGATTTCAAACAAAAACTTATACTGCAAATACATTAAAAACGTTGCCAGGCCCAACCCCTGTATCTGATGCATCTTTTTATATTACAAATAGTACAACAGTCTCTGATACAAGTAAAAATAATTTTTTTACTGTTTACAAATATATAAGTACAAGTGATTTTGATATAAACACATCAACTGTGGATTTAAGTTTTGATGTTAGCATGTCGTTAGTAGACGCATCTTATAGTCGAGCTGAAATTGTGAATGATATAAATACACAAATTGCAAACAATTATTACTTAACGGATTCATTTTTAAAACGTACAAATGTAGAATCGTACAATAACAGTACTGATTCTTTTTATGAATTAAAAGTAAAACCAAATCGATTTCGGTGCAGCAATAAAGAAAATTCAAAAATAGCAGTTGTGTTTCCTGAAAATACAAAAATCTGGTATGGAAAAAACAGTTGTTTTGAATTTGAAAATCGTATAAATGAAATGAATGAAATTATTAGTGAAAAACCAGCAATTGTACAAACAGATAAATTTGCTGTGAAAGATGCTGAAGAAGATCAAATACAGGTACATATAACTCCTAACATTCCACAATTTAGCTTAGACCCAAGCATAAATGATATGAGTTTTTCTGTCCCATATGTGGATAATGGTTATTCATTAAGTAATCTCATGAATACAATCAATACTACGATGAGAGACGGTAGTTACAATACTGTTTTAAATTACAATACAGATAATTCGGGTGTTAATTTTAGAAGTGAAGAGGTATCACAAGATCCTTCTGGTACATATGCATATATTGATAATGAAAATCGATTTATTTTCAAATTAGATATCTTGAAAGACATTTCCATGGGAAATTACGAGATTGATTTGAGTGGTACAATTATAGCAAATAATTTGGGACGAATAAACGATAATGCAACAAATTTTGGAACATTAGCAAGTACGATGGTATTAAATAACTTTTTTGAAACCTATACCTTAAAAGGATCAGAATCTGAAAGAGTGATAGATTTATCGTTACCTTTAATTAAAGTGCGAACGCGTTCAGACGCAACACAAATCACAACAGGAGACATCTCTGATAATTTTACATTATTTTTACCAGATGTATCTTCGAGTTATGCTACTTATGCAGAGTGGCAGCGAAAAATAAATAGTTTTTTAACAAACTATATTGATCCCTTTTCTGGATTGAATTTTTTCTCTACTCAAAATGTAGGACTAGATGAAGCTGGAAACAAAAAATTTTTAGGAGATCGTGGCGTTGGAACCGGTCCGGGTGATGGTGATGATCTTAGTTTTAATATTCAATTAAATAAAAAATTAATTACTCGAAATTATAACATACAATTCATGGATATTTCAGGAAGTATAGCGAGACGAGAAGTTGATTTTAATTCTGATAATACATGGAGAGATGCATTAAAGTTAGACAATTCAGCATGTTTTACAAGTTTCGATGATAAAAAATTTGATTTGTCTTATGCTATTCCAACAACTGGAACTACTACTATTTTGAATCAATCAAATTTACCTGTAGCGATTATAGATAGTAGTGGGGCGTTTAAGATAACTGGTACTGAGGTTGTTCCTATTTCAAATGTAATTACAATTACAAATGGAGTGAATGATGAAATTAAGATTACAGCCATAGATGAAGGCGTAGTGTCTACCGGTGGTGAAAATGATATTACATTAAGAGTACCATCCGGCGCGTATACTAGAACAACATTAATTAATGCAATTAATACTCAAATTACTTCTTTTAATAATAACAGTACTACAAAGTTGAGTGGAAAATGTGAGTTATTAATTCGAAATAATTTTTTCCATGTAAATTTCAATCTAACAATATTGCGTAAATATTTACCCAAAGACTTTGTTGTTGTGTTTTTCGATAATGTAAGTTTTGCTCAGTGTAGTGCGGGAAGTTCTAGTGTAAAAAATACAACGTGGGATTCTACGTTAGGTTGGGTATTAGGATTTCGTAATTTTACATCGTTTGATATGGGAGCGATCGGATTACCAACATTGACAAATGCGATTACGATAGAAGGAGATACAGGAGTAAGTACAAATCTATATAATTATTTTTTATTAACGTTGGATGATTTTAATCAAAATCACTTGAACGATGGCTTAGTTACCATCACAGATAAAGATACAAGTATACCATTACCTTCTTATGCAAACAGAAGTGATTTTCAGTGTGATCCTGTAACAGGAGATTTAGTATATAACCCAACAACTGGATTAACAGAAAAGCAAATATATGCAGCTACGGAAATAGCAAATTCCAAAAATGCGTCAAGTTCGATTGGTAGTTCTGTAAGTGCAAAAAGTTATGGTTCCGGACCTTTCGTAAAAGATGTCTTTGCATTAATACCGTTAAAAGTATCGGGACTACAGAGTGGTGCTTCTTTTTCTGAATTTGGCGGTACTTTACAAAATCAAGAACGAACTTATTTTGGGCCGGTTAATATTCAACGCATGACAGCAAAGTTATTGACAGATCGTGGTGATTTAGTCGACTTAAATAATGCCAATTGGTCTTTTTCTATTATTGCAGAACAATTAAATAAATTGAATCCAGAATAATCTCTTGATTTATTAAATATGTATATAAATCAAGAAGTCATAGAAAACATATATGCAAATAAATATCCTTTGTTTGATTTGCTAGGTTTTTTTGGTCCGTTGATTGTATTTTTAATTAATATATTCTTTTTATGGAACCAAAAATTGTATTTGTATTCTTACATCGGTTTTTCGTTCTTCAATTCCTTTATTAACAAAGTATTGAAACAACTATTTCAACAACCTAGACCAAGCAAGTCCGTGTCATTTATTGGAGAAAAATATGATCATGTTGAAAATTTTGGCATGCCTTCTGGACATGCTCAAAACATATTCTTTTCGCTTGTTTATTTGTATTTGGTAAAACAAGATACTTATGTATTACTTTTTTCTTTGTTTTTAGCGTGTTTGACTCTTTTTCAAAGAGATAAATATAAAAACCATAGTAAAACACAACTATTTGCTGGAAGTGTAGTAGGAGTATGCGTTGGCTATTTATCTATTTTAACGATCCAATATTTTATAAAAATATAGAAACAATATATATATGTCACAAAGTGATTATTTAAAACATAAAAAAATAGCAAATGAATTAAGTATTGATCATAGTACCAATCATCCTGCTGTATTAGATTCTCAAAATTATTTATCTTATCGTTCTTATGCTTTACAAAATGAAATAGTTAATTCAAGAACAATATTAAACCGTATTACTCCTTCCGGTAAACAAATGATATTCGGTGTTGAAAAAGAAGTAACTAATTGTCCTGTTTTTATTGATTGTTCAAACACGCATTTACGTCCTAATCGTGTTCTAAACTCATCAGGAAATGCAGATGGTTGTGTAAATAGGCAATTCAATTCGTTAAATTGGAACGAACGTAAAAATATGAAAACACAAGCGGATATATGTGATGCAGCAAATACGCGGGCTGTAACACGTAGAGTTGATTGTACAAATACTCAAAATCTATAAAAATATCTCTAATATGTATATATGCCTAGTTGCAAAAATCTTACATTAACAAAAAAGGGGGGAAAATCGCGAAAAATAGGAGGAAAAAAGAAGAGAGTAACATGTAAAAAGAGCGCAAAAAAAGCAAAGGATAGTGCATGCTGTTTCAAATGTGGAAAAACAACCAAAATGAAGAATGGTGGGACAGTAATAACATTAAAGAATGGAAGAAAGGCTTTGACTGGACAGTGTGTAAAGTGTGGAACAAAAATGTTTAAATTTATTGCAAGTTAATTTAGCGAAATCATATTGTAAAAATGTTACAACATGATTATTTATTATTTAATTTATACAACGTGTGTTCTAATAAGGCAACATCATCTTCAAGTTCTTCGTTTTCTTGTGAAAGAGTTTTAATAGATTCAACTAATAATGGTAGTAGACTAAAGTAATTTATATTTTTTGCAGTAAAACCATGTTCGTTTGGTATTGAACTACTACTTACTGCTTCAGGAACAATCGTTTCAAGTTCTTGTGCGATGAAACCATATTGTTTTTGAGAAGTATTATCGTATTTCCAATTGTAAGAAACTCCTCGTAAATTTTCAACCATACTTAATGAATTTTCGATAACTTCGATATTTGTTTTCATTCGTTCATCAGAAGTTGCATTATAGAATGTAGATTGTACAGGTCCTCGTATGTTCATCGCATAGTTAGGGTCTATGTTTGCATTAATTCCAATAAGGCTTGTAACTACTCTACTTGCATCAATAACTGGCATAGGTGTTGTAACATAAGAATTTACAATATGATTTAATTCAAATACATATGCTTGTCCTGCGTCACTACCATTCGCATTTCTTCGAGGTTCACCTATAATAACAATAGTACCTGCATCATTAATTGCTAAACATGATGAATTTACGACCATCGCAACGGTACCTCCTGCTGGTCTACCCAAGTAACCATCAGAATCAGTACCAGTTATTGTTTCAGATATTTGGTTCCATGAAACATCATTATATTGATAAAATCGAAGAATGCCGTTATTACTACCTGAGTGGTACGACATTCCGGTAGCAATAAAGTTACCAAGCTTATTTAATTTCATGAATTCTCCTACACCGTGATTATGGCTAATATCATTACCAATCTGCAGCCAACTATTTTTTCCATAACGAAGCATATTTTCTCCACCCATGTATCCATGATTATAACAATAAACAGAGGCAAAATTAAAATCATTCAATACGCCGACTTGTAAATCTCCATAATAAAAATTATATGACCCGTCGTTGACAGTTCCTGTAATTTCTTTACTGCTAATCTTATCCAAGTCACCTCCATATACAATACTTCTTTCTGTAAAAACGACGGCAGCTCCTCTATCTTTATGACTTCCGTCATTACCTGCTTTCAGGTTACCTTGTTCATCAACATCAGCGTATTGAGCAGTAGATGCAAATATATCTCCTTTATTATTCATGACGTTATATGCATTACCAAGGTTAGTACCATAACCGTCATTTAATGTCAATTGTTTTGTAAACCGTTCATTTCCTCTTTGAATCCAATATTTATTGTTACTAATATCTGAATAAGATTTTGTACGGTCTTCTCCGGCAATAATGCGCAAGTTATTTGTGCTGGGAACATAGGTGTTTGCCATTAAACTTCTAAAATAGCTAGAATCACGATAAGTATATAAAGTGCAAGCTTCATCTAAACTGATAACATGGTCTTGCCATATACGTAAACAATAAATATTTGCACCGTACCATTCCCCATGCCTGTCCCCACCAATTGTAAACTTTGTTCGAACTCCATAAGCTTGTGGTGAAGGAGTTGTGGGACTACCTCCTACAGGATGATATGTGATTGTTCCTGATGAAGATAAGCTTCCATTTATATACACCTTACATTCAGTATTTTCTACAGAGAAAACAACATGTACACCATCTGTTACTCCTCTAGGTCTAAGACTAGATCCGGATTCAGTAAACCCTTTCCCGTAATCAGAACCAAACTTTACCTGAAGGTTATTTCCCTCCGTCATAATTTCTATCATATTATTTAGGTATCGCCACCATCCATTCGTCAACTGTCCAGTACCAGTACCATCAACAAATGGATTAGGATCTGTTTGTAATGCATAATTCCAAATTTGTAAAAGTCGATTTGTTGAATAAAGATAAGAATCTGTTGCCCATTGACTTTCACCAGAGCCGTTTGGTATTTCATTAAGTCTAAAATAAAATTCCATAGAGAAACTTCCACCAAAGGTACAATCAGCGAAATCAATTGCATCTGTATCTGAATCAAATATTTTTGCACCATTTTCGGTTGATGATGTAGTCAACGTACTATATGAAGCAGCAATAGAATTCCAACTGTCGGTGATTCCAGTAGATGCAAGTACACGGAAATCCCAATTAAATCGCTTGCTTCCAGGAATAGACAATAAATTTTTCAAAGCGGCGCTTGTTTTTATTGAATTATCCAATTTATTGTTTCCATTCCATTCAGATTCAGATAATAATCTATATTCATAAAATTGAATCGCGCCTTGGTCTATAAAATTCACCAATCCATTTGCACCATCATTAAAGGAAAGATCTGTGTGACTACCTACCATTAACAAATCACCTTTTGCGTTCATCGTACATCTACCCATTTTTTCATCATGGAATGTTCCACGAAAGGTATTTCCAAGTTGATTAAAACTTTGATCTACATATCGTAACATATTTTGACCTCCCATATATCCATGATTGTAACAATATAAAGATGCTTTGTCAAAATTGCCTGCTACTGTTAATGTAACATTTCCATAATAAAAGTTGTAACTTATATCGTTCACTTGTTTTACTACCATTTGATCTTGATGTCCAGCATAATATAAATCTTTAATAGAATACACAGCTAAACGTTGTTGAGAAGATCCATCTCCTCCATCTCGTCCACCCATAATGACAGATCCATCTTCGTTCATCGCTACACTAAATCCTAGAAGATCGTTCTCCTTTGTTCCGTGGATGGTATCGCAATTTTTAATCCAAAAATTATTGTTAGAAATATCATTATAGGTAATTGTTGTATTTGAAAAACGTTCGTTGTATAATGCAATTGCTTCTGAATGTTGAACTGCATAATCCCAAACTCTAAAATTTAATATATTTCCCTTTAAGTGGCCATCAACATCTCCAAGGATATTGAGTTGGCGTTTGCACCTTTCTATATAAAAATCACCACTATTAGTGTTGTAACTGGGAGTATTTACAGAGACTTCTTCATAAAATTCGCCATTAACATAATATTGTCGCCTGTTTGTATCTTTATTGTATGAAATAACTAAATGTATATAATCTCCTCTTTTCCAAAGACTTCGTAAATCTTGTTGTTTATGCCCACCTGAAGAATGGTCACGATTTGTATGTGTTACCATAATTCCACCATAATGAATATACATATGAAAGCGTGTATATAAATTCGTATTTAATGTATATCTATTCTTAAAATCTAAAAAATGCGCGTAATAGGTCGAGGTAACTGTATGTATTTTGAATAAATATTCAAAAGTAAAGTTTGCATTACCAAATAAGAACGGTTCTAAGTTAATATATTGGCCTGCGGCAGTTAAACGAGCTCCACTAGATACTGTTGATGTTATTCCTCCTTCATAATATGCTTTTAATCCTCCTATGCTATCTAATATATAATTTTCACTTGGAGTGGATACATGAAAATCCCAGTCATGAATAGCTTTAGATCTTGGTGATACCTCAGTATACTGTATTAACTCACGACTATTCCACTCATCTAATGTAATCTTTCTATATTGATAACTATGAATAGAACCAACATTTGTGAGAGTATTCCAGGGACCGTCAGAGTTCGAACATCCTATTAATATTATATCACCTGATGCATTTATTGCACTCGATCTATTTGCCGTTTCCTTATGGCATCCTCCAAAATGACGAACACTACTTGTACTATTTGAATGAAGCCCTCCATTTGAACCGTTTTTTAATATATGTTCATGATGAATTTTTGTACCTTTTTGCTTCCACGTAGAAGCATCTTGATAATAACGAATCATGTTGCTGCCATAACTAACTGGACTATTACTATTATATGAATAAACAGATAAATTATCAAAGTCAGCGTGTACGTTGAAACTAATATCACCATAATAAAAATCGTGATTGACGCCACTAATCTGAGATGTGTATTTTTTTGTTTGCATGCCTGTATAAGAAAAATGTTTATTTGAAAATACTTTTACAATACCACATTGTTGTGTGTAACTAGATCCGCTGTTGTTTCCGTTATCACAACGAGAAACTCTTGGACGCGCCATACTTGCAGATGCTGTAATAGTTGTACCGTCTTTACTTATTCTAACGGATTCTCCCATACATGCACTACCAGGACTGTAACTGTTTTCATATTCACCGTCTGTAATGAAGGTTTCGTTCGTAAAAGTTCCTCCGTTGGAACCAGGTGTGCTATAAGTGTAATGTTTAACAGATCCAGTAGATTTATTGATTAATGATCCAGAGCCATCTAACAGATTTCCTACAACAAGATTATTTGCGCTAGAATCAATACTAAAAAATAACCTTACATCACTTGAACCACTTCCAACGGAATTAGCTAAATTAGCCACTTCTGCACCGCTTAATGCTTTATTATAAACGCGAAGATCTCCTATATCTCCTTCATAACCACGTGTATTATCGCCAGCTTTTGTTATATATAGATAACCACTTTGTGGTAATGCACCAGTCCCTCTCTTGCTGCCCTGTTTTGTTCCATTTATATAAACTGTGGCTAAATACGAATCTGTAATAGTTAGTGTGTAGTGATACCAAGCATGTCTTGCAAATCCAGTTCCGAGGCTGATTGCTGCATTCCATAGGGTTGGAAGAGCTATATATGAAGTAAAAGTACCAGTACTAGTGTTAATATCTATATTGAATCCTGGTGAGTTGGAGTTGTTACCATATCCTAATATGGTATAACTACCGGTTCCAGTAGCTCTAAACCAAAACGCAATTGTAATAGGAACATTTTGATTTAAATTAGGACTTCTTGCCCAGTTTGAATTTGTACTACTTGTACCATTTGCCCAATAACTAATAGGATCTCCTGCTGTACCTGTAGAGTAAGTCAATCCTCCATTTATTTGCGTTAAAGTATAATTATTCGTACTACTATCATTACCATTATTTTCGAATTTATAGTGTGCTATTAAATTACTATCATATGTGTTAGTGCCTATTTCAGTACTTCTAGATGTTACAGGTCCAAATTCTGTCATTTCTTGATAAGAACCGCTTGAAAAATCGGTTCCGTTGCTCCATTTCCAAAATTTAATATACATTTTTTTACTGTTACCGGCAATATCACCATTTGATGCAGCAATTATTGAACCTGTACCGTCCATATCAAGATTAAAACCGAAAAATCGACTGCCTGCATTTGTCATACTTGTTGGTCGATTAAATTCGCTTATTTTAGACCATCTTTCCCATGTATTTCCAGAAGGATTACTGTAATTAAAAACTTCTATTTTTCCAGTAAAGTCACTTGCGCCAGGAATACCAATAACTGCAACTGTACCAGCTTCATTAATTGCTATGTCTGTACCAGCAAATCCATAATCCCCAGAAGTATGGTTTCCTGGTACAAAATAACCGCTATTACTCCAATTTCCAGGAAAAGTTATATCCGCACCAACGGAATTAGCTAAATAAGCTGCTTCTCCATCGCTTAATACTTTATTATAAACGCGAAGATCTCCTATATCTCCTTCATAACCACGTGAATTATCGCCAGCGTTTGTTATATGTAGATGACCACTTTGATTTAAGGCACCAGTCCCTTGAACAGTACTCTTTTTGATTCCATTTATATAAACTGTGGCTAAGTATGAATCTGTAATAGTTAGTGTGTAGTGATACCAAACATTTCTAGATATTCCAGTTACGTCAATTCTACTCCATTCTGATGGAATGGCTATATATGAAACCAACGTAGTAGTACCATTATGGTCTATATTAATTCCTGGTGTGGTGAAAGGATCACCATATCCTAATATGGTATGATAAGTGGTTCCAATAATTCTAAACCAAAATGAAATTGTAATAGGAACATTTTGATTTAAATTAGGACTTAATGCCCAGTTTGAAGCTGTAGTACTTGTACCATTTGCCCAATAGCTGATTGGATCTCTTCCCGTACCTTGAGAATAAGTTAATCCCCCGACCTTTTGTATTAGAGTATAATTATTTGTACTACTATCATTACCATTATTTTCGAACTTATAGTGTGCTATCAGATTGCTATCATATGTGGAACTACTTATTGTTGCATCAGTATAATCAAAACTGTAAACCCAGCCCATCATTTGCTGGCTGCCACTGCTAGTAACAATCTCTCCTGCTGGAGTATTCGAATTGTGGACTCCGTTAATGCAATATTCATTACCTGGTTGGGTAATAAAAAGACGTTCACCTGTACCATTCAAACGGACTTGATAACCAAATCTATTTTGTCTTGAATTATTTCCAAAATCTACAGAATTTTGATTCGATGGACCAATACTAGTGGCTGTTGCATTATGAATATTTATCCAATACCCACCTGGACTTAAATCTGCATTTGAGTATTTCCATACTCCAACTCTTCCTTTGCCTGTATTCCAATACGGTGCTCCTCCAGCAAGGATATTTCCTTTGTTATTTAATGATACTGAAAAACCCATATCAATATTTTGAAGACTTAGACCAAAATTATAAATAATACCACCAAGTTGTACCCAAGATCCTGCAAGTAATCGAAATACTATAATACAACCTGTTCGAGTTAGAAATTTGGGACTTCCAATAGCCAAAACTGTACCGTCTTTATTTAAAGAAAGTGTAGAACTTGATTTATTTGGAATAGTAGCCGTGTATCCAGATACGATATGAGGAATATAGTCGGTGCCACTGTTTGAATTAATAAAACTATATTCAAAAATTCCACCAGTACTTCCATATGCAAAACCTGTTCCACCGAGGTAAACGCCGTTACCCCTAAACAAATTCCAGGCATCAAATGTGGGTCCTAACTGTTTAAAATTTGAAGATGAAGGAACAAATGCAATCGCATCGTTTGCTGGTACATTCATAGTATAATAACCGTTTGTCACTCCGTAATATTGTTGATAACTAGAATTGCCGTTGAATGTATATTTATTGCCACCGCTGTTTACAACACTCACACTAGAAGACTCGTTTAATGTTTCAATACTACTATTTACATAAGATGTATAATTAAAGCTATTGTCAACCTTAAAATTACGTACATAATCTCTGTACCATTGTCCAACCAAAATAGTCTTGCCGTCTCTATTTAATGATACATTTTTACCAAAGAATTTTCCAATATAGTATTTTGTAAACCCTAACCAGTTTTTACTGTCCGATTTGTAAAAGTTACGTTTTACATCTCTATTTGCATACAAAATACTAATATCTGAACCTGAAATAGCTTTATCATAAATTCTCAAATATCGAATTTGTAAGGTGTTTGTTAGATTATCAGAAATAGTTAACCTTCTTGCCACATTCGATATATTTGATGGAGTTTCACCATATACGTATGAAGGAACACTTCCATCATCGTGTGTTCCATATCCGGACGATCGACTAAAATGTAAAGATCCATTTTTGTAGATTTTAATACCTTCGTGATCATAAACATAAACAATATGAGTCCATGTGCTATTAGATAACAAAGTAGACATAGGATACCCAGGATTAAAATCAACTGAACCTAGTCCCATGCAACCTGTCATATATCCTGTAAAAGTTTGTGCACTTGTATTACCACTATAATTAACACCGTGTGGGTTGTCCCCGTTCGATGCGATTTCGGTATATTGTTGATTTAAATTTTGAAAAACAAAACCATCGTTGGAATCGTCAAGCAAAGTAATCAAATTTGGTTTATTTGTACCACTACTTCCTGCATAATGTATATAAAATTCAATAGATGCTTCGGTGCTTATATATATTTCTTTCTCTGTTTGAATAAATTCTCCGGCTGTTCCATTAATGTTTACTCCGTTATTACTGTTTTCTAGTTGAAAATAATCATAGTAACTAGCTCTAACACCGGAAATTTCATCTATTGTGGATGATAATTTTCCTAATCGAAACTCCCAGCTATATTTCAAACCTTCTACGCGGTAAAAATCGTATTCGTTTATTTCATTTCCAAATCTGACATAACAATTACCCGGTTTATTATATTTATAAGTAAGAACTTTTCCATATCGAGTATTGCTACCATCTCTAGTACTTGTATTAGTAGTGTCTGTTAATGGATCATATCTATGGGATCCAACTGCAATAATAGATGCATCATCATTACAAGAAACACTAATACCTGCATAATCGTACCAATCACCGGTTATAATTCCTGTTGACAACGCACCTTCTCCATTACTCGACGGATTGTAGGAATCAGATATATAAAACAAATCGGATGTGGCATTCACTTCTTTCCATGTTCCTCCGGTGAATCCGGGTGTAGAGTATTTGTATATAAATACTTTTCCATTGTAATTACGTCTTTGAGGAGTATAATCGCCGGCGACTGCTGTACCATTAAACCAACCTTGTGGTTGACCTGAAATTAGTGTATATCCGTCTTTGCTAATTTGAATAGATGTTCCTGCAGGAGCATTACCCCTTGATGTTCCTCCAACAATATCATCACCTAGTTGTATCCAATATTTTTTAACAGGATCATATTTTGTAAAATTAGCCAACGGTGTCGTAACGACATGACTTCCATCGTTGTAATCTCGATGCGGAGTTGTAACAATTATGGGTACACCTAAACTTTGCGTGGGTTGATAACTATTTTTATTTCCATTTTCCCATTCTGCTTGTGTTAAAAGTTTATATTGA
>CEQI01001697.1_pt1 | contig 15886 bp, 16 predicted proteins | sample 531011 | NCBI WGS metagenome assembly CEQI01 (sample SAMEA2621204, study PRJEB7988) | marine metagenome | biome: marine biome (ENVO:00000447); feature: surface water layer (ENVO:00002042); material: "saline water (ENVO:00002010), including plankton (ENVO:xxxxxxxx)" | depth 5 m
GGGATTATTTTCATTGAGCGATAAAGACTGGTCATAATTTTCAAAGGCAATATTGTAATTTTTTAACCCATAATAGGCATCACCAATTTGTTGGTAAAAATCACTTTCTAAAGTTTGATCATCAAAAACAAGAAGCTTGCCTTGTTTTAACATTAAGAGTGCATCATCCCATTTATTTTGCATATTATAAATTATTCCTTTGGCTAAATAAGGGAAGGGTTGATTAGGGTGATATAAAATGGCATTTTCAGCATCTTGTAGGGATTCTTTATAAAGTCCTCTTGTCATAGTGGATCCAATTAGTTGCCCCCATAACTTATATGATGTAGGATTAATGGATAATGCTTCACGCAATAGAGAGCATGCAGTATCTTCTTTCATTTGGATAAAGCTTAAATCGCTTAACAAAACTAATATGTCATGATTTTGAGGGAATGAAGTCAAAAATTGAATGCATAATTTCTCTACTTGTTGAATAGAAAATGGAATGGTTTTATCGTAAGTGATTTGAAATAAAATTTCTTGCTTAAGTTGTTGATCAACTTCAATAGAAGACATTACTTTACTTAATGCATTAAAGCCATGATCAAACAACCCTTTTTTCATATAATACTGAAACATTGATAATTGCACCAACCCATTAGTGGAGTCTATGTCCATCATTTTTTGAAGCAAAATTTCAGTTTTTTTTCCTTTTCCGCGGGTATCGTAATATTCTGCTAAAATTCCTATTACTCTAAGATTGTGGGGGTCCTTTGCAATGTAGTTTTCAAGCTCTCTAGTAGCTTTTTTCTTCTTTTTTAAAAAAGCAAAAATTTGATGTTTTTGTAAAGATAGATCTTCAGAAACTCCCAATTCATTTTCAATTTTCTGAAGGACTTTGATTGATTTTTTAAACTTGTCAGCATTTAAATATGCTTCAGTAAGTGAAAATAAATAGTCAATTTTATTTGGCTTTTTTATCGATAATTTTTCAAATGTTAATGCGCTTTTTTCATGTTCATTATTTTCTTGATAAAGCACAGCTAGATTAGCTAAGTACCATTCATTATTTGGGGATAATGACACTGCTTTTTCAGCATACTCTATAGCTTTTTGTAGTTTGTCTTCAGTTTTATAAATCCCAGAAAGTTCAAAATAAGAAACACCACTATTTGGGTTTAATTTTAAACATGCGTTAAATAGTGAATCAGCCAAGTACAGATCGCTGCTAATTTTAGCACCAGTAGCTCTGATTAGAAGGTTCGAGTATTGTTTTTCATTAAAAAAATTAACCTTTTTTTGAGCAAATGAATGATAAGGAGTTACTGCGCAAAATAATATTATAAAACAAGATTTAATATATATGTTAAGAACAGATGGCCTCATTAACTTTTCCCTGTACTTCCAAAGCCACCTTCTCCTCTTTCGCTAGAACTCAATTCTTTTAATTGAATAAAATTTGGCACTTCATATTTAGCCAAAATCATTTGAGCTATTCTCTCTCCATTTTTTATTTCAAATACTTCATTGGAAAGATTAATTAGCAAAACACCAATTTCACCTCTATAATCAGAATCAATAGTTCCGGGGCTATTTAACACAGTAATGCCATGTTTGTAAGCTAATCCACTTCTTGGTCTAATTTGTATTTCATAACCCAAAGGAATTTCAACTTTAAGCCCCGTAGGAATTAATTTTCTTTCTAGTGGGTTAAGGATTACTTTTTCATTAAGATAAGCTCTAATGTCAACACCAGCTGATCCAGCAGTGGCTAATGCTGGTGTAGCATTAGTTGACTCATTAATGATATTAATGTTAATCATCTCTTTAGATTTAATTTGTTGAATATTGGTTTTTCTAAAATGAATACTACACTTAAATATAGAATTATTAGTAAAGTATGATAAGCATAATTATATAAGTTATGACCATCTTCAATTTTAAAATCAATGCTTACATAATATAAGACTGCGCCACAAATCATATAGATAAAAATTTTCCATAATTTATATGGTATGGGGTAAAAGAGTTGCCCTAATAAATAACCAATTACCATCATAGAACCATAACAAAGTAAAGTAGCATATGCAGATGCGACATAACCAAACTTAGGAATAAAAATAAAATTTACTGAGATGGTGATGATTACCCCAATGAATGAAATAATGGCTCCATAAATTGTTTTTTCAGCTAATTTATACCACATCGAAATGCTAGTATACAAGCCTAAACAGATATTAGCAGCAAGTAAAACAGGAACAACTTTTAATCCTTCCCAATATGCTTGATTAGGAATAAAATACTTGAATAAATGAAGGTAAAGTGTAATAATTAGGAATATAAACACTAAAATTATAACAAAGTAATTCATGATTTTAGCTAAAGTTTCTTTTGAGTTTTTATTAGACTGATCTTTGAAAAAAAATGGTTCAGAAGCATATCTAAATGCCTGAATAAACATGCTAATTATCATGGTGATTTTATAATTGGCTCCGTAAATTCCATTAGCAGATTGAGCTTTTATTAGCGCCTCCCTTTGTTCTATTTTAGGAGATTCAATTAAATATTGCTGGTACAATATTTCTTTTAACATAGCCCTATCAAGAGTTTCGTTAATTACATATGCTAATCCAACTAATAGCATGGGAAAAGCATATTTAAGCATATCTTTTATGATGCTTAAGTCAAAATTCCCTCTAAAAGTCATTTCTGGAATTAGCACTCCAAATTTGATTAAACTGGCAATTAAATTAGAAATAAATACATATCCAACACCAATATCTGGATTGTAAAAATTATCAATAATCCAATTGCTCTCACCACTCTCAAAAGCTTGTTTACAATACACTAAAAAGAACATGTTTAATCCAATGTTTACCCCAACATTAAGAAAATTAACCAAAGCAAATTTTTTGGCTTTTTCCTTTAATCTAAGATTCGCTAATGGAATAGCAGATATTGCATCAACACCTACAATTAAGCTAAACCAAATAATGTATTCAGCATGTTCAGGATACTTAAGTAAATTAGCTATGTCTTGAGAAAAAAATGTAGCTAACAATATGAAGATAGATGAAGTTGTAGTTAAAGAAAAAAGAGTATTCGCATAAATGGTATTTTTCTTTTTAGGGTAATTAGTAGAAAATCGAAATAAAGCTGTTTCCATCCCGTAGGTTAAAAAAATAACGAGAAAAGCTACATAGGCATACATTTCAGTAATTATCCCATATTGTTCATTGGAATAGATATGAACATAAAAAGGAGTAAGTAAGTAATTAAGAAACCTCCCAATTATACTACTAGATCCATAAATGGCAGTTTGGCCGATTAATTTTTTGAGGGCGCTCAAAAATTGGGTTTTCTTTTTTCCATAAAGGCGTTTGTTCCTTCAATAAATTCATCACTTCCAAAACAATTACCAAATTCCTCAATTTCTTTTTGATATCCAACACTTTCTGAGCTATGTCCAGCATTTACAGCTTGTATAGCAGAAGAAATAGCTTGGGGTGAATTGTTTGAAATTGAGGATATGATTTCCATGCATTTAGGCATTATTTCAGTTAGTGATACAACGTAATTTACCAACCTATATTGTAATGCCTCTTGAGCATTTATCATTTTAGCCGTGGTAATTAATTCCATTGCCTTTCCTTTGCCAATCAATTGGGGTAATCTTTGTGTACCACCATACCCTGGTATAACACCAAGACTAACTTCTGGCAATCCCATTCTTGCATTTTCAGAAGCAATTCTAAAATGACATGCCATAGCTAACTCTAAACCTCCACCTAGAGCAAATCCATTTATTGCAGCGATAATTGGTTTATTGAAGTTTTCTATGTAATTAAATAATTTTTCTTGCCCTGACCTTGCTAATTCTTTTCCATTTTCTACATCAAAATGAGCAAATTCCTTGATGTCAGCTCCGGCAACAAAAGCTTTTTCTCCAGCTCCAGTAATTATGACAGCTCTTAACTGTCTATCGTTTCTTATGTCTTTTAAAGCAAGGTGAATTTCTTCTATTGTTGCTTTATTTAATGCATTAAGTTGTTGAGGTCTATTTATGGTAATAATAGCCGCATTATTTTGAATTTCAACTTTTATATTTTCCATGAAGTTTTAGTTATGAAATTCAAAATTACGTATAAATAACCATTTAGGAATCCCTCTGTTGCATCAACTTTTTTCTCAAATACGATAATGCTAAAATACCACCCCAATAAATAACCAATAGTAAACCAACTTTTTTAAGAATAGTCAAGAACAAACTACCAACGAATCCCTCTATAAAAATGATTTTATAAATTTTTACAATGACTATTACTAAAGAAAAAAGAAGATGAATTATGAGATATTTTTTATTTAATAAGGGCATTTAGTATCAATTAGTTTTACATTTAAATGTATGAATTTTGAATTAGAAAAAGCATGGCAAGAATTGATTCAGTCATTTAAACTTGATTATGATGAAACCCCACAAGTTGATGCGGTCCTTTTTGTTATTGGATTGCAGGAACTAAATATGCCTTTTGAAAGATTGACAAAAGATCAAAAGTTAGATGTAATTCACATTGGGTTATGTGCAGTTTTCACTCCACTTGGTTACTATGAGCCCATTGGAAGAGATCAAGATGGTTGGATTCATTTTAAGTCTATCAAAAAATTCCCAAAACTTACTTCTAAAGAACAAGAGGAAGTGATTAAAGAGGCAGTAATAGATTATTATAAATAGACTGTCTTTTCAGTTGTTGTTCTTTCTTCAATTTGAACAACTCCTACAAATGTATTATTCACCTCTATGTCTAATACAGCAAAACCAGCTTGTCCATCTTTGTAATATTCAGAAAAATCAAAGTTGACAATTCCTTCTGAAGTAGTTTCGTTTTGTACGTCAATGATTGAGGTGTTTATTCCTGTTGGATCTTCATAAAAAAGTCGAACTGTAGCTCCACTAACAGGTGAATTGTTGGAGTCATTTAAAACAGTTATCGTGGCAATTGTACTTTTTGGTTTGTAACATGACTGAATGCCAATAAATACAAATAGGATAAGTAAATACTTGGCCCAATTTCTGCTATTATATAAATTATTTTCTCTATTCATAGAGTATTTATTTAATTTGCAAGATAATTAATTTAAAATTGATTTTAATGAAGTACGTTTTAAAAAATAAAATTAGTATATCGTTGATATTAGTAGTAGGGTTAATTTCCTTTTTTAGTTTCAATACTACCAGTGATAATTCAACGCATGTAATCATGGAAACATCATCAGGTAAAATGGTGATTAAACTATATGATGAAACTCCAATTCATAGAGATAATTTTTTAAAATTAGTCAAATCAGAATTTTACAAAGGTGTTACTTTTCATAGAGTCATAAAAGATTTCATGGCTCAAGCAGGTGATCCTAATTCAAGAAATCCAGAATTTAGTGGTGCACTTGGCCAAAATAGTGAAGGAGAAACACTACCTGCAGAAATAGTAGATGGTTTATTTCACAAAAAAGGGGCGCTTGCTGCAGCGAGAATGGGAGATCAAGTTAATCCTGAAAAACGATCTAGTGGTAGTCAATTTTATATTGTACAAGGTAAAAAATATACCAGAAATCAGTTAACTCAAATGGAAATGAGAATAAATCAGCAGAATGAGAATAACTTAGTGGGGGCATTTTTAAGAGACCCGTCCCATGTAAATTACATGAATAGGGTAAGGGTGTGTCAACAAAAAGGTTGGATGGATAGTTTAAATATTGTAATTGATGAAGTAAAGCAATTGGTTTTAGCTGATGCTACTACATATTCCTTTAGTGAACAACAAATATCAACATATGAAAAAGAAGGGGGTACTCCTTTTCTAGATAATGGGTATACAGTTTTTGGTGAAGTGGTAAGTGGATTAGAAGTTATTGATGCTATTTGTGCAGTTCCAACTGAATCTGGAGATAAACCTAAAGACCCAGTAACAATTTTATCCGTAAATATCAAGTAAAAGTATGTTCGATCAAATTGACATTATACAACAAGAAGTCAATCAATTTTCTTCAAAAGAGTTAAGTGAAATTGAGAATTTCAGGATAGCTTATTTGGGTAAAAAAGGAAAAATAACTTTACTTTTTCAATCATTCAGAGAAGTTCCGGTTGAGCACAAAAAAGAATTTGGTCAAAAGCTAAACATACTCAAAAATTCAGCTTCTGAAAAAGTAAATATTTTGAAGGCTGAAGCGGTTAAAAGCTCTAATAAAAAAAGTGTAATTGACTATTCTCTCACTGCTCAACCTACAAATCTTGGGACAAGACACCCAATATCTATAATAAAAGAACAGATTATAAATATATTTTCTCAAATAGGTTTTTCCGTTTCTGAAGGTCCTGAAATTGAGGATGATTGGCACAATTTTACTGCTTTAAATTTCCCAGAGGAACATCCTGCAAGAGATATGCAAGATACTTTTTTCATTAACAAGGAAATGGCTTTGAGGACTCATACATCTTCAGTACAAGTGAGAGTCATGGAAAATGAAAAGCCTCCTATAAGAACTATTTCACCAGGAAGGGTATATAGAAATGAGGCTATATCAGCTCGAGCTCATTGTTTTTTTCACCAAGTTGAGGGATTATATATTGATAAGGATGTTTCATTTGCAGATATGAAGCAAACACTGTTATTTTTTACTAAAGCAATGTTTGGAGAACATGCTAAAATAAGACTTAGGCCATCTTACTTTCCATTCACAGAGCCATCAGCTGAATTGGATGTGTCATGTACTATATGTAAGGGTAAAGGCTGTAATGTTTGTAAATATTCAGGATGGCTTGAGATTATGGGTTGTGGAATGGTAGATCCTAATGTGCTAGAAAATTGCAATATTGATCCTAAAATTTATTCTGGTTATGCCTTTGGAATGGGAATTGAGCGAATTGCGCAATTAAAGTACGAAGTAAACGATTTGAGATTATACTCTGAAAATGACTTGAGATTTTTAAGGCAATTTAAATCGGCCTATTAATTCATGAGGTTTATTCTATTTACAGGAAAAGGAGGTGTTGGAAAAACAACCATTGCTTCCTCCACTGCTATATCTATTGCAAAGAATGGATTAAAAACACTGTTGATTTCAACAGACCCTGCCCATAGTTTGTCAGATGCTCTGTCTATAAAATTATCACCAGAACCAGAAGAAGTAGCGAATAACTTATGGTGTATGGAGTTTGACGTGTATTATTCTATGAAAAAATATTGGTCTAACATGAAGGACCTAATGTATAGCGTTTTCAAATTTCAGGGAGTTAAAAATGTAGTTGCAGATGAACTTTCCGTATTGCCTGGTATGGAAGAGGGAGCTGCGTTTTTATGGTTAGAAAAATTCTATGAGGAACAATTTTTTGATGTAGTGGTTATTGATAGTGCGCCTACTGGTGAAACATTAACATTATTAAGTCTACCTCAATCTATTAACTCATGGTTAACTAAAGCTTTTCCAGGACAAAAAATAGCTTTAAATACGCTTGGGAAAGTAGTACGAAAAACAACTGGTATTCCACTGGATAAAGGTTATGGAGAACTACAACACATTTTTTCAAAATTAGAAACAATTCAACAATTGTTTTTAGACAGAAGCATCACTAGTATGAGGGTTGTTTGTAATCCAGAAAAGATGGTTATACAAGAAGCGAAAAGAGCGATTTCTTATTTACAACTATACGGATATAATGTAGATGCTCTTATTGTAAATAGAATAATTCCATCAGATAGCAAAGGATTTTTAAGTAAATACGAAGAGCAACAAAAAGTATATTTAAAACAGATTTTTGAAGACTTTAACCCTTTACCCATTTTTAAAGCCAATCATTTTGGGGAGGAAGTGTTTGGGATGAAAAAATTAGAAAAATTAGCTAGTACTTTATATGGAAAATTTAATCCTGAGGAAGTTTTATTAAAAGAAGATTTGCTGGAAGTTGAATCGATTGATAAAGGATATCAAATAAAAATGAAAATTCCACATCTTGATGCGTCAGCAATAAGTTTGGAGAAATTTGGAGATGAGCTGGTTATTAATATAAACAACCAAAGAAGAAATTATTTTTTACCCAAGTTTGCTCATTTTCTTGAAATGGATTCATATGAATATATCTCACCTTGGTTATACATAAAATTGCTAAAAAACTAAGTGTTGAAAGTCCAATTGTATTGATCTAATTCATTTAAACAATTCTGCATAAGCGCTATGCAATTAGAGACGTCTTTTTTGTGAACCATCTCGATGACCTGGTGTATATGTCGAGTTGGTATAGAAAATGCACCCGCAATTGAACCACCTGGTGTCATTCTTTGAATATTTGCTGTGTCAGTTCCGCCAGCAGTCAATATTTCATTTTGCCATTTAATTTTATGTTTTTCAGCTGTCTTTTTCATGTAGGTTACCATTCTATGGTCACAAATGGTACTGGCATCCATAATTTTTATAGCGACTCCATCCCCTAAGGAAGTGATTTTTTCATGTTCAGCAGCTCCAGGTACATCATAGGCAATAGTGGTATCTAATCCAAATCCAAAATTTGGTTTAATTTTTTGTGTGGCTACTTGAGCACCCCGAATACCCACTTCTTCCTGAACAGTAAAAACAGCGTAAGTGTCATAAGCTGGAGTTTTTAATTTTTTTAGTGTTTCTATAAGTATAAAAACAGCAATTCTATTGTCTAAGCTTTTACAATTTATACAATCCCCCATTTCAATTAATTCTCTTTCTCTTGTAATTGGATTACCAACTTCGATTAACTTGTCAACTTCTTCTTTGGGTAGACCCAAGTCAATGTAATAATCTGTAATTTTTGGAACCTTATTTTTTTCTTCAGGCGTCATTACATGTATTGGTTTGGAACCCATAACACCGATAACATCTTTTTTGCCGTGTACAATAACTCTTTGAGAGGTTAGGGTTTTTGGATCAAAACCACCAAGAGTGTGAAATTTTAAAAATCCATTAGAGTCTACATGTGTAACTATAAAACCAATTTCATCCATATGGGCTCCTATCATGACACTCTTCTGATTGCTTTTTCCTTTTTTTAGCGCGATAATATTACCCATATTATCAATTTCAATATCATCAGTAAAAGCTTTAATTTCTTTTAGAACTAATGACCTCACTCTGTCCTCAAAACCTGGTGCACCAGGTGTTTCACAAATGGTTTTTAGTAAATCTACATTAATCATGGTTACTCAATATAGCTTAATTTAAGCATGTTTGTTTTACCTCCTTCACCTAATGGGATACTTGCTGTATTTATTATTAAATCTCCGCTTTCTACTAACTTTTCACTTTTAAGTAAATGGTGAATATCAGCAATAGTATGATCTGTGCTAATGGTCTTGTCGTAGTAAAATGTAGCAACGCCCCAAACCAATGATAGTGTACTTAGTAATTTTTTATTGCTGGAGAAGACATAAATGGCTGATTCAGGTCTTTGACTAGATATTTTGTAAGAAGTATAGCCAGAGTGTGTCATAGTTATAATGGCTTTCGCATTTACACGCTGAGCAAGCCTACAAGCATTAAAACATATAGAATCCGTAATAAATCGTTCATTATTCTTTTTTGGCATGGTTTCTTTAACGTATAATTCAGTGTATTTACCCTCAATTTCGTTAATTATTCTGGCCATTATTTTAATGACTTCAACGGGATGTTTACCAACAGAGGTTTCTCCACTTAGCATAACAGCATCAACTCCATCCATCACAGCGTTAGCAACATCATTCACTTCTGCCCGATTTGGAGTAATTTTATCCATCATGCTCTCCATCATTTGTGTTGCGATAATTACTGGCTTTGCCATTTCTTTGGCCATTTCAGCTATTCTCTTTTGAATTAGTGGAACATTTTCTAATGGGATTTCAACCCCTAAATCTCCTCTTGCTACCATAACAGCATCTGTCTCTTGCATGATGTTATCTAAATCTTCAACAGCTTCAGGCTTTTCAATTTTGGCAATAATTTTAGCATCTCCATTCATGCTAGTGATAAGATGTCTTAATTCTATTATTTCTCTCGCAGATCTAACAAAAGAAAATCCCACCCAGTCCACTCCTTGTTCTAAAGCCACTTTGAGATCAGTTTTGTCTTTTTCTGTTAGACTTGAAGTTGAAATTTTGGTATTAGGTAAGTTGACGCCTTTTCTAGAATATAAAACTCCACCTGCAATTACTTTAGTTTTGATAAGATCTTTACCATTTGTTTCTGTAACTTTTAAATGAATTTTACCATCATCAAGAAGTATGAATTCATCTTTTTTTACATCTCTAGCTAGCCTGTCATAGCTAACAAATGCTGCATTCTCTATTGATTTTTTATCATTGGTGTAAAGCGAAAAGGCACTATTTTTTTCTAATAAAACTCCTTCTTCTGGCATTTCACCTATTCTGATTTTCGGCCCTTGTAAATCTGCTAATAAAGCAGAATGTGTACCAAGTACTTTATCAACTTTTCTGATTTTGTTTATGGCTTTTATGTGATCTTCATGACTTCCGTGAGAGAAATTAATTCTAAAGACATTAACACCTTCTAAAATCATGTTCTTTATTATATCTTCAGAATGAGTAGACGGACCAACAGTAGCAACAATTTTTGTTCTTTTTTTCATATTAAAAAATTAGATTCTCTTTTGATTTAAGCTCTTTAACATTTATCTCATAAGCAGATAAAACAAAGGGAATTTCTTTGAGTTTTGTAAGAATAATTTTGTTTTTAGTCTTATGATTGGATTGAATCATTAAAAAAAAATCCACATGCTTTTGCTCTTCAACTAATTGACTATTTTCCCATTTGTTTCCAACAAGATAATAGACATCAAGACCTTCATTTTTTTCGAATTTAAACACAGGAAATTTCCCATATTTTTCCTTTTGATGCGGGAAAATCAATTCAACATCTTCAGATGTTCGTTCAAGAGAAATCTTTAGAGAATTATTTATAGCCCAACATAATCTATAATCTTTCTCATGTGTTGAGATTCCAAATAGTTCAAAATCATATTCATATTCTTCTTCTAAATGATACTTCATATTGTTTAAGACAATAAATATATTCTATTTCTTATCAAATATAATGGTATAACCCATTAGAAATTAAAAGTCTTACGTAAACTTAACGTATTTTTTACAATAAGGTTCTAAAGCTGCATTATGCTTGCTGCAATGCTATAGAGAGAATCTTCATCAAATGAGCGACCCATTAATTGAATTCCAAAAGGAAGTTTGTTGGAATGACTCCCTAATGGAAGAGATATTGCAGGTATTCCAGCTATATTGGCATGAACGGTAAAAATATCTTGTAGATACATTTTAATCGGGTCATTAATTTCACCAATATTGAAAGCCGTTGATGGTGTAGTAGGGAAAAGAAGAATATCATTTTCTTTTAGCATCTCATCTGTTTTTTCCTTAATCAATCGTCTCACTTTTTGTGCTTTGGTAAAATAGGCATCATAATAACCAGAACTTAGTACAAAATTACCCAACATAATTCTTCTTTTAACTTCTAATCCAAAGCCTTCAGATCTAGTCAACTCGTAAGTGGAATCTATATCATTGGCTTCATCACTTCTGTATCCATAATGAGCCCCATCATACCTGGCTAAATTTGAGGATGCTTCAGCAGTTGTTAACACATAATAACATGGCACCAAATGCTTGACGAATGGAAAACTTAACATGCTTATTTCATGACCGTTTGAACGTAATTTATCAATTATTTCTTCTGTTTTTTGTTTTATTTCGGGGTCTAAATTGTTAAAGTTGAGGTAATCTTCAGGAATTCCAATAGATAATTTTTTGTCTAATTTTTTCACAGAAGATGTATGAGGTTTTATATGATATAATGTACTGTCATAATCATCTTTACCACTCATTACATGGGTTAAAAGACAAGCGTCTTCAACATTATTTGTGAATACACCTATTTGATCAAAGCTTGAGGCATAGGCTAATAGTCCATAGCGGGATATTCTCCCATAAGAAGGTTTCATGCCAACTACGCCACAAAAAGAAGCAGGTTGTCTTATAGATCCACCTGTGTCTGAACCAAGAGAGGCAGTACATAATCCTTCTGCTACAGCAACTGCAGAACCTCCAGAAGAACCACCTGGAACTTTTTTATTGTCGATTTGGTGTCGTACAGGTCCATAAATGCTATTTTCATTAGAACTTCCCATGGCAAATTCATCACAATTTAATCTACCAATTATGATGGCATCTTCATCTAATAGACGCTGTATTGCTGTTGCGTTAAAGATGGATTCAAACCCAGATAAAATTTTAGATGATGCAGTTACTTTATGATTAGCAAAGCAGATATTATCTTTAACCCCAATAATCATACCTGCTAAAAGCCCGTGTTTTTTTTGGTTTATTTTTTCATTTATGAGTGCAGCCCTTTTTAAAGACTCATCCTTGAATATTTCTACAAAAGCATTTGTACCGGAGGATTCTATCCTTTTTATAAAAGATTGGCATAAGTCAACTAGATTCCATTGACCATTACTAATTTGTTGTTTAATTTCAGAAAATGAAGAGGGAATATCCAAGGCTAATTATGCTTTTTTATCCGCATCGTTTTCATTTTTGTTTGTGGCATCTTTAAATTCTTTTACTCCTTTGCCTAACCCTTTCATAAGTTCGGGAATTTTTTTCCCTCCAAAGAGTAAAAGAACGACTAATACAATGAGAACTATACCCCAAGGCCCCATTTTTTGAACAAATAAAAACATATTCTCCATGCTGCAAAGGTATTAAAAGTTTTTAAAGTCTAAATCCAGTAATTGCAGAAACACAGCCTGATATTTCTTCTTTTGATTCTTCAGCATTTTCTTCAGTTGAGGAGTTATTTTCCGGAGCAATTAAAGATATGATTAGTTGTTGAGTAGATGCAACTTTAAAATCAAAACTAGATATTTCTTCTCCATGGTTATCAAAATATAATTGTCTTTTTGCATTTCTTATTGTGAATTGCATTTTGCCTAGTGATTCATCAGAACAAATAGCTATTCTATAATGTTGACCTTTATAAAAAGTAGCCATAAATTGATGTTTTTCACCTGGTTTAAGTTCACTTGTATTGGTTTCTCCAGTTGAGACATAACCACCAAGAGACTCTTTACAATTTGTTTTTGCAAAGCCCCTGCATTGTCCATTAGCTTGAAAAATAAACATACATGCGGCTACTATTAATAGGTATTTCATAGTATTTGTGTTAAAATATTTTCTCTTATCAAATTAATCTTAGAATGGATTAATTTTAAATCTCCATCTCTAAAATTAAAGGTAATATAATTTCCTAATTCATATTCATTATCCTTGAATATAATCGTAGTGGTATCAGCATCTAATTCTTGTATTTCAATTAAATCAAATACTTCTTTAAATTCAATTAATGGTGTTATGATGTAGTCGTTAATATCACTGTTATATTCAAAAGATGTAGCTAAATTGATTAAATTTTCATGAACAATTTTTTGATCTGCAATTATATCTTCAATGGCTTTGTTTGTAGAGTCCAAAACTGAAAGCCCACTCGCTAAATACAATCCTTGAATCCATCCACCTGTAACTAACAATGCTGCTAAATCATGGTTTTCATTAGACTTTAATGAATTATCAATTTCCCAAAAGGTGTCACTGATAATGATTTGCATAGAATCTTTGTTATTGATATTTTGATCAATTCTATTCTTTGTTTCATCGTTTATAACAGAAGAAAGGTTAATTAACTTCGCAAGATCTATGACTTGTTCCAAAAGCTGATTTGTCTCACTTTGTTTTTCATAAATCATGGCATAATTTAAATCGGTACTTAACACACCTAATAGCAAAGCCACATGTTGTTTTTGAGAAATATTATTTAATTCAATAGTAGGGAATAACAAATCTTTTGAAAATTTTGGCCCTTTTTCTTTAAGTAAAATGGTAGTTTCTAGTGGAGATGGAATACTGTAATAGATGGTTTCTAAAATATTATTTTCAATTACAGTAGTATCATCATCAACCTCTTCAATAACTATTGTTTTTTCACTATTTGAACTACAGCTAAGAAGAAGTAAAAAAGAGAGATATATAATTTTATTTTTCAAATTAATGTGCTTCTAACCAGTTATTACCTATACCCATTTCAATTTGTAGAGGAACTTTAAAATCTATAGCATTAGTCATTTTATCCTCTACTAAATTTTTTAATTCTACTTCTTCATCTTTATGCATATCAAAAACCAATTCGTCATGCACTTGTAAAAGAAGTTTGGATTTCATCTTAAATTTAGTCATTTCTTGGTAAATGTCAATCATAGCCAATTTAATGATGTCTGCAGCACTACCTTGAATAGGTGCATTAATTGCATTTCTTTCATCAAAACTTCTCATGGTTGCATTTCCACTATTGATATTGTGTAGAAAACGTTTACGATTAAAAATAGTTTCTACATAACCTAGCTTACGCGCTTTTTCAATGTTGTTTTCCATGTAGGTTTTTATAAGTGGAAACTCTTTAAAATAGTTATCAATAATCATTTTACCTTCAGTTCTTTTTATACCTAAGCGCTGCGAGAGACCAAATGCCGAAATGCCGTATATAATTCCAAAGTTTACCATTTTAGCTTTGTTTCTCATTTCTCTGTCAACTTGGCTTGCTGTAGTTTGAAAAATTTTAGAAGCAGTTTCCGTATGAATATCTCTGTTGTTTTTAAAAGCATCTATCATAGATTGGTCTTCGCTAAGACCTGCAATTATTCTAAGCTCTATTTGAGAATAGTCGGCACATAGAAGAAGGTGGTTGTCATCTTTGGGACAAAAAGCTTTTCTTATTTCTTTTCCAAGAGCAGTTCTTATGGGTATATTTTGAAGATTAGGGCTATTAGAACTCAATCTTCCAGTTGCAGTTACTGATTGCATGTAGTTGGTGTGAATTCTATTTGTTTTAGCATGAATTAACTTTGGAAGTGCATCAACATAAGTGGAAAGTAATTTTTTTTGAGTTCGATAACTCAATACATGATCAATAATTTCGTGCTTTCCTTTGAGTTTGGTTAAGGTAGCTTCGTCAGTTTTAAATTGACCTGTTTTTGTTTTTTTAGCTTTCTCATCAAGTTTCATTTGCCCAAATAGTACATCTCCCAATTGCTTAGGAGAATCAATATTGAATGAAACACCTGCTTCGCTGTACATAGTTTCTTTAAGTTCTTCTAAGTTTTTATTGAGAATTTTAGAAAATGCTTCTAGTTCTTGAGTATTTATGCTAATACCAGCACTTTCCATATGAAATAGCACCTCAATTAAGGGCATTTCTACATTATTGAAAAGTTGATTTAAGTTTAACGATTTTAGTTTCTTTTCAAATGATAAGTATAGCTGATAAGTTACATCAGCATCTTCTGCGGCATAATCTTTTAATAAGTTAATGTCTACATCACTCATTTTTATTTGTTGACTTTTTTTCTGGCCAATGAGTTCTTCTATGGGAATAGGGCTATAATGTAGAATAGTTCTGGAGAGATGGTCTAAATTATGTCTTTGCTCAGCATCAATTAAATAATGCGCAATCATGGTATCAAAAGTGGGACCTTTTATATGAATTCCATTGTTGAATAATATACCAAAGTCGTATTTCAAGTTGTGAGCTATTTTAATAATGTCGCTTTGGAAAAATGGTTGATATAAGTTTAATATATGTTGATTTTCATCATCTTTCAGACTGCAGTAATACCCTTGATTATAGTTAAATGAAAATGAAATCCCTAGTAATGTGGCATCCTCTATTTCTAGTGAGGTTGTTTCCGTATCAAAAGCAACTGCTTTTTGTTGCATTAAGGTTTCAATAAAACTATGGTGTTCTTCATAGGTTGATATAAGAACATAGT
>CEQI01000555.1_pt1 | contig 15764 bp, 16 predicted proteins | sample 531011 | NCBI WGS metagenome assembly CEQI01 (sample SAMEA2621204, study PRJEB7988) | marine metagenome | biome: marine biome (ENVO:00000447); feature: surface water layer (ENVO:00002042); material: "saline water (ENVO:00002010), including plankton (ENVO:xxxxxxxx)" | depth 5 m
TCACCGCAAAAATTTACAGTTGATGTAGTTGGTAACGGCACACAGCCAGATTGAACGCCATTTAATGTTAAAACATCAAATTCCACGTCACCACTATTAAATTGGAATTTAACAGCTCTATCAAAATCAACAGCGGAAACTGTCTTGTGATTTGGACCTAGTTGAAGGGGCACATTACCGTCGAAGATATTACCACCTCCAGAACCAGTTTTATAAACCCGCCAATTAGCGCCGGCTTCCGGCAGCGATGTTACATTAATAGAAATAGTTTGCTCTGCTTGGCTAGAAGCTCCGTCAGCGATTAATGCAGCATTAAGAACGTGAGGCCAGGCCGCAGGTCCAGAAGCAAATTCACTACACGAACTAGTTGTGCTAGTTTGAGCAAACACGTTAATAGAACTAACTGCAAATACAGCTAATAATAAAAACATTTTAAAGTTATATAAAAGTTCCGGTACGGAACAATTTTTAGTAGAGTTTAAACTCATAGTTACTTGTTTTTGGTTAATATATTGTTATTTCTCAGCCTTTTTAAACAACCGAACACAGACGACAATTCGTCACGCAAACGCCTGAATATCAGAATATTAAAGCGTTTTGGCACGTTATTTAGTTAGCTTCGAGCCTATAAAAATATAAAAGTTTTTAAAACTTTCAAACAATTACTGTTTTATTTTTCTTTCAAAGACCCAATTTTAAGTTTATATTTACGTCAATGAAACATACTATATATATATATGCTTTTTTTTTGTACAGCTGCGCTAATATTGTAGCGCCAAGCGGGGGTCCAAAAGATACAGAAGCCCCGCGACTTTTGGAGACATTTCCAAAAAATAATACAAGCTCCTTTAATCAATCTAATATTATCTTTGTATTTGATGAAAATATTGAAGTAAATCAAATAAATAACATTTTAATTTCTCCATACACTACACAAAGTCCAAAAATTAGCATAAACAAAAACAAGCTAAAACTAGAGTTTGAAGAAAAATTATTTCCAAATACAACATACTTATTAAGTCTTAATGATGTAATAAAAGACGTTAATGAAGGAAACATCCTTAACAAACTAAACTATAAATTATCTACGGGCGTTAAAATTGACTCATTAACAATCAGCGGAACAGTAATAGATGCTAAATCATCAGAGCCATTATCGGGGGTGTGGATTGGACTTTATAAAAATAATAATGATAGTGTGCTTTACAAAGAAACTCCTAAATATTTAACAAAAAGTTCCAAGCATGGTGTATTTTCATTCTCAAATCTTCCAAAAGAGTCTTTTTATATATATGCAATTGAAGATTTAGATAATAATCTAAAATTCTCCATACCTAATGAAAAAATTGGCTTTTATAACGAAAAAGTTTTGAGCCAATCTGAAGATATTGAAATAAGACTTTTTGATGAAACGGCAGTTGCTGATTCTGTCAAAGAAATTTCTATTGATAGCTTAACAAACAGTTTTGGCAAGCTAATAATTGATTCATTGCCAAAAAACCCAATGATCGTAGAATTAATAAAAGACGGTAATATTACTCATAGAAAAAATGGCGCAAATAATATCTCTATAGACTCACTAACGACAGGCAATTATTCTTTAAGGTTTATAGAAGACAAAAATCAAAACGGAATATGGGATAGTGGTAATTTAATAAATAAAATTACGCCTGAAAAAGTAACCCTTTATCCTAAGGAAATAAATATTAGAGAAAATTGGGATGTAATTGTTGAATGGCAGCCTAATTTATAACAAAAGAATCAACATCTTTTAAAAAAGGGAGCTTTGATCTACCTGAATTCAAGTCGGCTTTATTTATGGTAAAAGTTTTTAATTGTTCGTGGTTATTTCCTCGGTATATAATATGCCCGTTATAATCAATCAATGAACTATGACCACTAAACTCAACTCCATTAATATCGCTGCCAACTCGATTGACTGCCGCAACAAAACATTGATTTTCTATCGCTCTTGCAACTAAAAGTTTATTCCAATGATCAATTCGGCTAGCGGGCCAATTAGCTACATATATTAATATGTCAAACTCTTCATTATTTCTACTAAATACAGGAAATCGAAGATCATAACATATAAGCGGACATAACTTCCAGCCTTTAAAATTAATAATTAAACGGTCTTTACCTGCAGTAAAATAACTTGACTCATTCATCAAATCAAATAGATGACGCTTATCATAATACTGATAAGAACCTTCAGGATTCATACAAATTAATCGATTATACTTTTTGCCTTTTTCATTAATAATCAATGAGCCGATGATCAAAGCTTCAAGTTTTGATGCAAGACATGACATCCATTGAATAGTTTCGCCACTCATTGGCTCTCCAACGTTAGTTAAACTAAAAGCAGTATTAAATAGTTCTGGAAATATAATAAGATCTGTTTGGGAAGCAGCTAATAATTTTGCTTCTAATTGAGTCCTATTTTTCTCAGGACTCTCCCAATAAATATTACTTTGTACTAATGTTATTCTTAACTTCATCATCACTGAAAAAGAAAAGTTTTATTTTTTGAGTTTTACTGAAGCGGAAAGATACTCTCTATTCATTCGAGCTATGTTTTCAAGCGAAATTTCTTTTGGGCACTCTACCTCACACGCACCAGTATTTGTGCAATTTCCAAAACCTTCTAAATCCATTTGATTGACCATATTTAATACCCTCTCTTCACGCTCAACCTGACCTTGAGGCAATAGTGCTAATTGAGAAACTTTTGCTGAGACAAACAACATTGCAGAAGAGTTTTTGCAAGTAGCCACACATGCTCCGCAGCCAATGCAAGTAGCAGCGCTAAAAGCATCATCAGCATCTTCTTTTGGAATAGGAACAGCATTGGCGTCGATAGTATTTCCAGATGTATTTACAGAAACATATCCGCCGGCTTGAATAACCCTATCAAAGGCGGAACGATCAACAATCAAATCTTTTACTACCGGAAATGCCTTGGCTCTCCACGGCTCTATATATATAGTTTCGCCGTCTTTAAATTCACGCATGTGAAGTTGACATGTGGTAATGGCTCTTCCAGGACCGTGAGCCTCACCATTAATATACATAGAGCAACTACCACATATACCTTCTCTACAATCATGGTCAAAAGCAACTGGCACTTCGCCCCTATTAATGATATCTGTATTAACTACATCCATCATCTCTAAAAAAGACATTTCAGGACTGATATCTGTTGCTTTATATTCAACAATTTTTCCTTTTTCGTTAGCGTTCTTTTGACGCCAAATTTTAAGGGTTAAATTCATATCTGGTTATTTATAACTTCTTTGTTTCACTTCTATATTTTCAAACTTTAGATCTTCTTTATGCAAATTAGATTCAGAGGGCTTTTTTGCATATTCCCATGCAGAAACAAAAGTATAATCGGCATCATTTCTCAAAGCCTCCCCTTCTTTAGTTTGAGATTCCTCTCTAAAGTGCCCACCACAAGACTCTTCTCTTTCAAGAGCGTCTTTACACATTAATTCTCCTAACTCTAAAAAATCAGCTACCCGACCTGCTTTTTCAAGCTCTTGATTTAATTCATTAGCATTGCCAGTAACCATTACATCACTCCAAAATTCTTCACGCAAAGAAGTGATGTCATCGATAGCCTTTAACAAACCCTCCTTGTTTCTTGACATACCACATTCGCTCCAAATAATTTTACCCAGTTTTTTATGAAAATAATCAACCGGCTTTGTGCCACTATTACTAATAAGTTTTTCTATTCTTTCTGAAGCTTGTTTTTCAGCTTCATCAAATTCTGGCAAGTCTGTTGGAATAGGTCCTGTTCTAATATCATTGGCAAGAAAATCTCCTATAGTGTATGGCAAAACAAAATAACCATCAGCAAGGCCTTGCATCAGTGCTGAGGCACCTAAGCGATTAGCACCGTGATCTGAAAAGTTAGCTTCGCCACAAGCGTACAAGCCGGAAATATTAGTCATTAAATTATAATCTACCCATAACCCACCCATAGTATAGTGAACCGCAGGATAAATTTTCATTGGTGTTTCATAAGGGTTATCATCAGTGATTTTTTCATACATCTGGAAAAGGTTTCCATACTTTGCCTTAACAACGTCTCTCCCTAATGTGTTTACCAATTTATCGTCATTTTCGTCTAGCCCATTAATGTTAGCTTGTTCTTTTCCATATCTTTCAATAGCAGATGCAAAGTCTAAAAATACAGCTTCTCCTGTTTCATTAACACCAAAACCCGCATCACAACGCTCTTTGGCAGCTCTACTGGCCACATCTCTTGGGACTAGATTTCCAAAAGCTGGATACCTTCTTTCTAAGTAGTAATCTTTTTGATCTTCTGACAAATCATTAGCCGTCTTTTGTCCCTTGCGTATAGCTTCAGCATCTTCACTTTTTTTAGGCACCCAAATTCGACCATCATTTCTTAGCGATTCAGACATTAAAGTCAGTTTAGATTGATAATCACCAGAGACAGGAATACATGTAGGGTGAATTTGTGTATAGCATGGGTTAGCAAAAAATGCACCTTTTTTGTGAGCTTTCCAAGCCGCAGTAACATTACTTCCCATAGCGTTTGTAGAAAGGAAAAAAACATTCCCATAACCGCCAGAGGCTAACACAACGGCATGAGCAGAATGACGTTCAATTTTACCATTAACTAAATTTCTAGCTATTATTCCACGAGCCTTGCCATCAACAATAACAACATCTAACATTTCATGCCTATTATACATCGATATTTTTCCCTTGTTAATTTGTCTAGACATTGCAGAATAGGCGCCTAGCAACAATTGTTGGCCAGTTTGTCCCTTTGCATAAAATGTTCTTGAAACTTGAACACCTCCAAATGAACGATTGTCCAATAGACCTCCATATTCTCTTGCAAAAGGAACACCTTGAGCCACACATTGATCAATAATATTTGTACTAACTTCAGCTAATCTATAAACATTGGCTTCTCTAGATCGATAATCTCCTCCTTTAATAGTATCATAAAATAATCGGTATACAGAATCACCATCGTTCTGATAATTTTTAGCAGCATTAATCCCTCCTTGAGCAGCAATTGAATGAGCTCTTCGAGGCGAATCTTGAAAACAAAAGCTTTTAACATTGTAGCCCATCTCCGCTAGCGATGCTGCAGCAGAAGCTCCAGCTAAACCAGTACCAACAACAATTACATCGATTAATCGCTTATTTGAAGGATTAACTAATTTTATATCGTTTTTGTGTTTTGTCCACTTATCTTTTAATGGACCTTCTGGAATTTTAGCGTTTAACGTACTCATATATGTTGTCTAAGATAAATGGCTACAGGAATAATGGCAAATGCAAAAGGAATTAAAATACCAAATACATAGCCAACCTTTTCAACAATAGGTGAATATTTTGGGTGGGATGCTCCTAAAGTTTGGAAAGCGCTTGAGAAACCATGCGACAGGTGTAAAGCAATTGCTACCATACAAACAATATATAAGATTACATACCATAACTCTTGAAAGGCAGAAGTAGTTATTGAATATAGATCCTTGACTTCTTCACCTTCGATTAGGACTTTAGGAATGTCACCAAAATGCATTTCGTACCAAAAGCTTCTCATATGAATAATTAGAAACAACAATAAAATTGTTCCTAATAACCCCATATTTCTAGATGCCCAATTGGAATTAGCACTAGGCTTGTTATAGGCATATTGTACAGGTCTTGCTCTTTTGTTCTGAATAACTAAAAAAATGCCGTCAACAGAATGAAATAAAATACTGAAATACGTGATGTAAGAAAGAATTTTAATAGCTGGATTAGTTGTCATAAACTTAGCATAAAGATTGAAAGAATCTGAAGCTTTTTCAATTGGCAATAAAAGTTGTAAATTACCTAGTAAATGACCCACTAAAAAAAGGCAAAGAAAAAGACCTGTTCCGGCCATCCAATACTTTTTTACTAATGATGATTTTATTAAAACCGACTTACTCATCGAATGATTTTAAATTAAGTACAAATTTAATACCCAAATTTCTTAAAAACAACTGATATCCCAATAAATATGTTAAGTTTAAAATGATTCTAAATATTAAAGTATAAGTGTATATCTTTACAGCAAAGTTAAACTATATGAAATATCAACATATCTCCAAAAAATTATTTGAGCATAACAGGGCTCAATTTACTACGCAAATGAAAACAAAATCACTTGCTGTTTTTTGTTCAAACGATAAAATGCCAACAAATGCAGATGGCACAATGCCTTTCAAACAAAATAGCGATTTATTTTGGCTTAGCGGTGTTGATCAAGAAGAAAGTAAACTTATTCTTTTCCCAGAATGCTCAAATCCAAATCACAGAGAAATCTTATTTTTGAAAGAAACAAGCGAACTAATTGCAATTTGGGAAGGCGAAAAATTGAGTAAAGAAAAAGCTTTTGAAAAATCAGGGGTCAAAACAGTATACTGGAACAACGAATTTCAAGACGTTTTTGAGAGTCTTATACAAGAAGCTAAATCCATTTATTTGAACTCTAACGAACACGCTCGTTCAAGCTCAAAAGTACAAACACAAACTGATAGATTTAATGATTGGTGTAAAAGCAAATTTTTAACAAAGGAATATAATAGGTCTGCGCCAATTATGCATGATTTGAGAAGCGTAAAACACCCCATTGAAATTGATTTGATGCAACACGCCTGTAACATTACTGAAAAAGGATTTAGACGGGTGTTAAACGTTATAAAGCCAGGTATAATGGAGTATGAAATTGAAGCGGAATATATGCATGAATTTCTTGTTAACCGCTCTAATGGCTTTGCCTATGAGCCCATTATAGCATCAGGTAAAAATGCCTGTGTTCTACATTATGTAGACAACAATAAAGTTTGTCAAGATGGAGACATTATTCTTATGGATGTTGGCGCTGAATACGCAAACTATGCCTCAGATATGACGCGATGCATACCTGTTAATGGAAGGTTTAGCAAAAGGCAAAAAGACGTTTACAATGCTGTTTTGAGAGTTATGAAAAAAGCAGCGTCTATGCTAAAACCCGGAGTGCTTTTGGGTGATTATCACAAAGAAGTTGGTGTAATTATGCAGTCTGAACTTCTTGATTTAGGGCTAATTGATCGACATGATATTGATAAACAAGATCCAAAAAGTCCTGTATTTAGAAAGTACTTTATGCACGGAACTAGCCATTTCTTGGGATTAGACGTTCATGATGTTGGCTTCTTTGACAAACCTATTAAAAAAGGCATGGTATTTACTTGCGAACCTGGAATTTATATCCTTGAGGAAAATTTAGGTATTCGCTTAGAAAATGACTTGCTTATTACTGAGGACAAACCAATTGACTTGATGGAGAAGATTCCAATAGAAGCAAATGAAATTGAGGACTTGATGAATTAAGTTATTGAATTCCAGCCTTGAGCAGTAAGAGGCTGATGGTTTTCATCTTCAGTAACTAATACAGAGCCTAGAGTAATATCGGTAATATGACCAATTATTGTTAAATCTGGATTATCCTTAATTGCATTATAGTGAGATTGACTAATTGTAAACAACAATTCATAATCTTCTCCTCCGTTTAAAGCGCACGTAGCAGCAGAAATATTAAATTCTTCTGCAGTAGAAATTGCCATAAAATCAATCGGCAGCTTTTCTTCATAAACAGCACAACCAACCTTTGAGCTTTTACATAAATGTAATAATTCCGACGAGAGCCCATCAGAAATATCTATCATTGAGTTAGGCAAAATACCTTTAGATTCAAACAAGTTGATAACATCTTTCCTTGCCTCAGGTTTTAATTGCCTTTGAAGTATATAATCTTTATTTTGGAGATCAGGCTGCATTTTAGAGTTAGATTCAAAAACCTGTTTCTCTCTGTTCAATAGTTGAAGACCTAGATAGGCTGAACCTAAATCGCCAGAAACAACAATTAAATCGTGTTCTTTGGCTCCGCTTCTATACACTATCTTATCTTTTGCAACTTCGCCGATAGCTGCAATGCTCAAACACAAACCGCTTGTTGAGGACGTAGTATCTCCACCAACTAAATCGACATTATAAGCAACACAAGCAAGGCGAATGCCTTCATAAAGTTCTTCAACTGCTTCCAAAGGAAAACGATTTGACAAGGCTATACTAACCGTTATTTGCTTAGGCAAACCATTCATCGCATAAACATCAGATAAATTAACCACTACTGATTTATAGCCCAAATGTTTCAAAGGCGTGTAAGTCAAATCAAAGTGAACCCCTTCAATTAACATATCAGTCGTAATGAGCTGAAAATGCTGCCCCACATCAATTACTGCACAATCATCTCCTATACCAAATGATGTTGTATCATTTTTTAACTCAAAATTTTTACAGATATGCTCTATTAAACCAAACTCTCCCAACTTAGACAATGGGGTACGATTTGGTGTTTTATCCTCAAATAAACTCATGTTGCAAATGTAAGACGAAATATTTCATAAATGATACAAAAGATATTTATGATTAAAAACATATAATTTTGTAATTTTGTACTCAAATATAAAAGATTAATAAATTGTGATCCAAGTTACAGATGAGGCAAAAAATAAACTGCTAGCTTTAATGAAAGAAGAAGGACAAGATTCTGATGCCTTTGTTAGAGTAGGAGTAAATAGTGGAGGCTGTTCAGGTCTTTCCTATGATTTAGGCTTTGACATTAATAAAAATGAAGACGATAAGTACTTTGAAGACAACGGAATAAAAATAGTTGTAAATAAGAAAAGCTATTTATATTTAATAGGAACAATTTTAGAATATTCAGGTGGGCTTAATGGTAAAGGCTTTGTCTTTAATAATCCTAATGCTTCGAGAACTTGTGGATGTGGTGAAAGTTTTTCGTTATAAATAGAAGTTTATAGAATTGACAGAAGAAGATAAAATATTAGAAGAAGTAACTGGAGCTGAATATAAGTACGGTTTTACGACAGACGTCGAAAGTGACACTATTCCAAAAGGTCTTAACGAAGATGTTATTCGCTTAATCTCTAAGAAAAAAGAAGAGCCGCAATGGTTATTAGATCATCGTTTGAAGGCCTTCGAATCTTGGAAAAAAATGGAAGAACCTAATTGGGCAAATATTAAATACAAAAAACCTGATTATCAAGATATAATCTATTATGCTGCGCCCAAGCAGAAAAAAGAGCTTAAAAGTTTGGATGAGCTAGACCCTGAAATGAAAAAAACATTTGATAAACTTGGAATTTCTATTAATGAACAGAAAAAATTAGCCGGGGTAGCTGTAGATTTTGTAATGGATAGTGTTTCTGTTGCTACTAGCTTTAAAGATAAACTTGGTGAGCTAGGTATTATTTTTTGCTCCATAAGTGACGCCGTTAAAGAACATCCTGAATTGGTCAGAAAATACTTAGGTTCTGTTGTTCCTACAACGGACAATTTTTTTTCTGCACTTAACTCTGCCGTCTTTACCGATGGATCGTTTTGTTACATTCCCAAAGGTGTTAGATGTCCAATGGAACTATCTACCTACTTTAGAATAAACCAAGCTGGCACAGGACAATTTGAACGCACACTAGTTATTGCCGATGAAGGTAGTTATGTTAGTTATTTAGAAGGTTGCACGGCCCCTATGCGAGACGAAAACCAATTACACGCCGCTGTAGTAGAGCTTATTGCTATGGACGATGCAGAAATAAAGTATTCAACAGTACAAAACTGGTACCCTGGGGATGCAAATGGTGTTGGAGGCGTGTTCAATTTTGTAACTAAAAGAGGTATTTGTCATCATCGCTCAAAAATTTCCTGGACACAGGTAGAAACCGGTTCTGCTGTGACATGGAAATATCCATCATGCATACTAAAAGGTGAAAACTCTATTGGCGAATTTTACTCAGTAGCGGTTACTAACAATTACCAACAAGCAGATACAGGAACAAAAATGATTCACTTGGGTAAAAATTCAAAAAGTACTATAATATCAAAAGGAATCTGTGCCGGTAAAAGTGAAGGGAGTTACAGGGGCTTAGTAAAAATTCTAAAGAGCGCGGAAAATGCCAGAAATTTCTCACAATGTGATTCACTTTTGATGGGAGATAAGTGTGGTTCACACACGTTTCCATATATTGAAGTAAAAAATAAAAGTGCTAAAATAGAGCATGAAGCAACAACCTCAAAAATTGGCGAAGATCAAATATTCTACTGCAATCAAAGAGGAATAGGAACAGAAGAAGCAATAGCATTAATAGTAAATGGTTATTGCAAAGATGTACTTAATCAATTACCAATGGAATTTGCCGTTGAGGCACAAAAACTGCTCGCAATTAGTTTAGAAGGGAGTGTTGGATAAATAAAAATTATGTTAAAAATAAAAAACTTAAAAGCTTCAATAGAAGGCAATAAAATTTTGACAGGTATTAACCTAAATGTTAATGCTGGTGAAGTTCATGCAATAATGGGGCCAAATGGATCAGGAAAAAGCACCTTGTCATCGGTCATTGCCGGAAGAGAAGAGTATAAAATTGACGAGGGAAGTATAGATTTCAACGAAATCAATATAATGGAACTATCTCCTGAGGAGCGTTCACAAAAAGGTGTATTCTTATCTTTCCAATACCCGATTGAAATACCTGGAGTAACCGTTTCCAACTTTATAAAAACCTCAATGAACGAGCTTCGTAAAGCACAAGGGCTTGAACCTATGCCTGCTAGCGATTTATTGAAAATGATGAAAGAAAAAATGGAACTTCTCGACATAAAAAAGGGCTTTCTGAGTCGCTCTCTTAATCAAGGTTTTTCAGGAGGAGAGAAAAAAAGAAATGAAATCTTTCAAATGGCTATGCTAGAGCCTAAATTGGCTATCCTCGATGAAACCGATTCGGGTTTAGATATTGACGCATTACGTATTGTAGCTAATGGTGTAAATAGGCTTAAATCAAAAGACAATGCTACCATTGTTATTACTCATTATCAAAGACTACTAAACTATATTGTTCCTGATTTTGTTCATGTACTGTACAATGGTAAAATTGTAAAATCAGGAACTAAAGAATTAGCATTAGAGATTGAAGAAAAAGGTTACGATTGGATTATTAATGAATAAGCAAAAAGTGAAATTTAAAGATAAACTTATACAAGCTTATAAAGACGGAGCAACTCGTGGGCTTATTTTTGAGGTTGAAAGAGAAAAATATATTAACCAACTAGATAAAGAAGGGTTTCCAACAATTAAAGACGAAGAATGGAAATATACTAACCTATTGCCTATTCTAAAAAAAGACTACAAGCTTTCAGAGCCACTAACAAAGGTTAAGAAAGAGTCACTAAAAGAATATATCTTGAATGATACTGATACACACCTAATAGTGTTTGTCAATGGTCAATATTCAAAAGACTTATCATATGTAGATGACGAACATACTTTTGTATGTTCCTTAGATCAAGCCGAATTAAAAAATCCATTAATATTAAAAAAATATTGGGGTAAGTGTTTACCTAAAACCCCTGATAGTTTGGTTGCTTTAAATTCTGCACTTTCAAAAAACGGAACATTTATTTATGTACCTAAAAATACTGTTATTGAAAAGCCTATACAGATTCTTTATGTTACAAATGGTGTCTCTGATAACCTTTTTTTGCAAACCAGAAATCTTATTATAGTAGAAGAAAACGCCCAAGTACAAATTACAGAAAGACATCAAAATCTCGACAATAATGAAGTTTTTACCAACACGCTGACTGAGATAAATGCTGGAGCTAACTCAGTTGTCGATTTTTATAAAATACAAAACGATAAGCGTAATTGTTCATTAATTGATAATACTTGGGTCAAACAAGAAAAAACCTCAAATTGCTCGGTTGATACTTTTAGTTTTGGCGGTAAATTTATTAGAAACAACCTCAACTTTTTGCTTAATGGTAAATATGCTGAAAGCAATATGCGAGGCATTACTCTTATTGGTCAAAATCAACTTGTTGATCATCATACATTGGTAGATCACGCGGCTCCTAATTGCCAAAGCAATGAACTTTATAAAGGTATTTTTGACGATAATGCTAAAGGAGTTTTCAATGGTAAAGTTATGGTACGTCCAGACTCTCAAAAAACCAATGCATTTCAATCTAATAATAACTTGTTGCTGACAGACTCGGCGTCTATCGACACCAAACCCCAATTAGAAATTTATGCTGATGATGTTGCTTGTAGTCATGGTTGTACGATAGGGCAATTAGATGATGAAGCCTTATTCTACCTACGCTCTAGAGGTATTCCTTTCAAAGAAGCTCAAGCAATGCTAATGTATGCTTTTGCTAATGACGTTCTATTCAGCGTTAAAATTCCTGAACTAAAAGAGAAATTAAACCAAATAATCGCCGAAAAACTTGGCGTTGAACTGAATATAAAATTGTAGGTGATAAACTTAAATGACATACGCCATCAGTTTCCTACACTTCATCAAAAGGTGAACGGCTACCCTTTAGTCTATTTAGACAATGGGGCAACGACTCACAAGCCTCAAGTTGTTATTGACGCTATAAGTCAATATTATGAAAAATTAAACTCTAATATACATCGAGGTGTTCATTTCCTGAGCCAAAAAGCTACCGATGCCTATGAAGCATCTAGAGAAACTATTCGCCAACACCTTAATGCACAATACCTTCATGAAATAATTTTTACTAAAGGAAATACCGAAGCTATTAATTTAGTTGCAAATGGTTTTGGTCAAATTTTACAAAAGGGGGATGAAATATTAGTTTCGGCTATGGAGCATCATTCCAACATAGTTCCTTGGCAAATGGCCTGCAAAAATAGCTCTGCTACTTTAAAAGTTATACCTATGGATAAAAAGGGCGTCCTTGATATGGAAAGCTATAAAAATCTTTTATCCAGCAAAACAAAAGTAGTTGCCGTCAATCATATTTCTAATGCTTTGGGTACTATTAACCCTGTAAAAGAAATGATAAAATGGGCGCATAAGGTAGGTGCAGCGGTCTTGATTGATGGAGCTCAAGCTGGGCCACATTGCAAGATTGACGTACAAAACCTAGATGCTGATTTTTACTGCATTTCTGGCCATAAATTATATGGACCTACGGGTATTGGCGCATTATATGGTAAGGAAAAGTGGTTAAAGAAATTACCACCATATCAAGGAGGTGGAGAAATGATTGCTAGTGTAAGTTTTGATAAAACATCATATGCCGATTTGCCTCATAAATTCGAAGCAGGAACTCCAAATATTGCTGGAGGTATAGCCCTCAAAACAGCCATCGATTGGGTTAACCAAATTGGATTGGATAATATCATTTCATATGAAAAGGAATTAATAGATTATGCCACAAATGAACTTAGTAAAATCCAAGATATAAGGTTTATAGGTCAGGCAAAAGAAAAAGCTGGAGTAATCTCTTTTTTAGTCGGAAATTTTCACCCTTATGATGTGGGTATGATTTTAGATAAGTTAGGTATAGCTGTAAGAACTGGTCATCATTGTGCTCAACCTGTTATGGATCAATTTTCTATTCCGGGCACTATAAGAGCTTCTTTTGCCGTTTATAATAGCACAGAAGATGTAAACCGATTAGTGGAAGGAGTAAAAAAAGCTCAAAAAATGTTATCTTAAATATGACAAATATTAAAGACATACAACAAAGTATCATAGAAGAATTTGACATGTTTGAAGAATGGATGGAAAAGTACGAGTACATTATAGACCTCGGTAAAAGTTTACCACTAATAGATGAGCAATTTAAAACCGAAGATAATCTTATTAAAGGATGTCAATCTAGGGTTTGGTTGCATGCTAATTACAAAGATGGCAAAATAATCTATACTGCCGACAGTGATGCAATTATGACTAAAGGTATAGTTGCTCTATTAATACGGGCTTTTTCAGAACAAAAACCGCAAGAAATTGTAGAGGCAGATACTGAATTCATCAACCAAATTGGGCTAAAAGATCAGCTGTCCCCAACAAGAGCCAATGGTCTAGTATCTATGGTAAAGCAAATGAAATTATATGCACTAGCTTTTCAATCACAAAACTAATTACTATGAAAACAGACTCAGAGTTACAGGCAATAGGAGAAAAAATAGTCGAAAGAATCTGTCAAATATATGATCCTGAAATTCCAGTAAACATTTATGAACTTGGATTGATTTATGATATTAAAATAAGTGATGAATGCGATGTAGAAATTAAGATGACTTTAACTTCACCGAACTGTCCCGTAGCAGAATCATTACCTTTGGAAGTTGAGGAAAAGGTTGAAGAAATTAAAGAGGTTAGAAATGCAAAAGTAGAGATTACATTTGAACCTCCATGGGATAAAAGTATGATGAGTGAAGAAGCTAAGCTAGAATTAGGAATGTTGTGAAATGAGTAAGGAAATAGTAAATAGAGTTGCAAATAGCGGATTAATTAGTTTTGATTTAGAAGAATATTATCCTAAAGGAGAACGTATAATAATTGATTTAAAAGATTGGCTATTTGAAGGCTTGGTTTTAAAAGAAAAAGATTTTAGAATCGCTATTAGTAATTACGATTGGTCACAGCATCAAGACCAATATGTTGCCATAGATTGTAGTGCAGATGCTATTATTCCAGTTTGGTCTTATATGCTATTATGTAATTCGATTAACCCTTTTGCAAAAAAAATAATAAAAGGAAGTTTGGAAGATTTAGAATCATTTATATTTCAGGAAATTATTAATAATTTAGACACAGAACCCTTCAAAAATCAAAGAGTAATTATAAAAGGTTGTAGCAATTTGCCAATACCTGAGAATGCTTATGTTTCAATTACTAACAAATTAAGTCCTGTAGCAAAAAGTATCATGTATGGTGAGGCTTGTTCTTCTGTACCTATTTTTAAAAGAAAATGAATCCAAAAATAGCCGAAATAAAAGATTATATTTTACCGCTTAGAGAATTGTTATTAGAGCACCCTGTATATAAACAATTGCGTCACTTAAATGACCTAAATATTTTAATGGAACAACATGTTTTTGCAGTTTGGGATTTTATGGCTTTACTAAAATCATTACAATTTGGATTGACTAGCACCAATGCCCCATGGATGCCTATAGGCAATCCTAAGACTAGAAGATTAATAAATGAAATTGTACTTGAAGAAGAAAGTGATATAGATATTGAAGGCAACCCATGTAGTCACTACGAAATGTATCTACAGTCTATGAAACAAAGTGGCGCAAACACTCAACAAGTCGAACGTTTTATTACTCGCTTACTTTCTGGATATTCTCATAAAGAACTACTTAAATTCAATGTAGAACAGATCAAAGATTATACTTTGGAATTTGTCAATACTACTTTTGAAATAATTGAACGAAAAAAATTACATGAGATAGCTGCTGCCTTTACGTTTGGTCGTGAAGATCTTATACCAGATATGTTCCGCTCTATAGTTAAGGACTTAGATAAAAACTTTCCTGGTAAACTTGATGCTTTTCGCTACTACCTTGATCGGCACATTGAACTAGATGAGGAAGTGCATACACCACTTGCTCTTCAAATGATTGAAGAGCTTTGTGGAGAAGATGAACATAAATGGCTTGAAGCTAAGCAAGTAGCTGTCAAATGTTTAAAAGCTCGAATCAAATTGTGGGATGGCATAGAACAAAGCATTAAAAAGAGAAAAATTGATGAAGCTTTCATATAAATTCATAAAATGGTCTTAACCTTTTATAGTTTTTTATTTTTATTCATTAAATTGTTCATTATTTTATTAAAATTCAAGTCAATGAGATAGGC
>CEQI01038456.1_pt1 | contig 15745 bp, 12 predicted proteins | sample 531011 | NCBI WGS metagenome assembly CEQI01 (sample SAMEA2621204, study PRJEB7988) | marine metagenome | biome: marine biome (ENVO:00000447); feature: surface water layer (ENVO:00002042); material: "saline water (ENVO:00002010), including plankton (ENVO:xxxxxxxx)" | depth 5 m
AGGCGATAAAGAAGACGGGACTTTATTTGATAGTGAAGCTTATTCTATATGGAAAAATCATCTTCCAGAAGATAGAATTTTGAAATATGGTAAAAAAGATAATTTTTGGGAAATGGGGAGTCAAGGACCATGTGGCCCATGTTCAGAAATTCATATTGATTTAAGACCAGAAGTAGAAAAAAATAAAATTAGCGGTGCAACTTTGGTTAATTACGACCATCCGCAAGTCATTGAATTATGGAATCTTGTGTTTATGGAGTTTAATAGAAATGCTTCTGGAAGACTTGAAGTATTAGAACATAAACATGTTGATACAGGAATGGGGTTAGAGCGTCTTTGTCGAGTGCTTCAACAAAAAGACAGTAATTATGATACTGATCAATTCTCTTCTTTATTTAAAAAGCTTGAATATTTATCTGGGCACAATTATAAAACTGGAAATGATGATAGTAAATCAGCAGTTGCATTTAGAGTAGTAATTGATCATGTAAGAGCAGTGGCGTTTTCAATAGCCGATGGTCAATTACCCTCCAATACAGGTGCAGGCTATGTTATCAGAAGAATTCTCAGGCGTGCAGTTAGATATGGATATCAGTTTTTAAATTTTAAGGAGCCTTTTATTCATTTACTGGTTGATGATTTTGTTTCTTCTTTTGATGGATATTATAAAGAATTGGACAGCCAAAAAGAATTCATTGTTAAAATCATTTTTGAGGAAGAATCATCATTTTTCAAAACATTAAGCTCTGGAATAAAAAGAATTGATGAGATTGTAAAAAAGTGTCAAAAGGACAAGACAACGCTAATTTCAGGCGAGCAATGTTTTGAATTGTATGATAGTTTTGGATTTCCTTTGGATTTGACAAGATTATTGGCAGTAGAAAATAATCTTTCTATTGATCAAAAAGGCTTTGATAAATGTCTTAAAGAACAACGAAGTAGGTCAAAGCAAGATGCTTCAAAGCATCTGGGTGACTGGATAGTGGTAAAAGAGGATGATGTACAGGAATTTATAGGCTATGATCACACTAAGACCACCCTTCAAATTACCCAATACAGAGAAGTAACTCTGAAAAAAGAGAAATTATTTCAACTTATTTTTAATCTTACCCCTTTTTATCCAGAAGGTGGAGGTCAAGTTGGAGATACTGGATTCATACAAAGTAATGAGGAGAAAATAACCATCATAGATACTAAAAAGGAAAATGGTGTAATCGTCCATTTTGTAAAAGAACTTCCAAAAAATTTGAAGTCAAATTTTCTAGCTCAGGTAAATGAAAGAGATAGAGAAGATACAGCTAAAAACCATAGTGCAACTCATTTATTACATTTTGCTCTGAGAGAAATATTGGGTAAACATGTTGAACAAAAAGGTTCTTTGGTAAATAAAGATTATTTAAGATTTGACTTTTCTCATTTTTCGAAAATGTCTCAAGAAGAAATAGATAAAGTTGAAGAATTTGTAAATCATGAAATAAGACAAGGTTACCAACTCAAAGAAGAAAGAAATATTCCTCTTGTGATGGCAAAAGAAAAAGGTGCTATGATGTTATTTGGAGAAAAGTATGGAGATTCCGTGAGAACAATTCAGTTTGGAGAATCCATAGAACTGTGTGGTGGAATTCACGTTTCAACCTCTTCAAAAATTGGAAATTTTAAAATTTTATCCGAAGGATCAATATCTTCTGGTATTAGAAGAATTGAAGCAGTAACTGCTCATAAAGCTGATGAATATGTAAAGAAAAAATTGGTTGATTTAGCAGAATTAAATCAGGTTTTAAAAAACCCTGACAATATTGTTGTTGCTGTTAAAAATCTTCAAAAGAAAAATGCTGAATTGCTAAAAATAGTTGAAGAAAGTAGGCGAGTTTATTTGAAGCAAATCAAAACACAAATTGAAGAAAATGTAGAGCTTTTAAACGACATAAGCTTCATGTATCTGGATACTGACTTAAATTCAGATGAAATGAAACAGCTTTCTTTCCAGTTAAAATCCCAACATAAAAATACAGTATTACTTCTTACTAGCTTATCTAATAACAAGCCACTTATTTCTTTAATGATTTCTGAAGACCTTACAGAAAGTAGAGATTGGAATGCTGGTCAATTTATTAGAATTCTGTCCAAATTGATTAAAGGTGGAGGTGGAGGACAATCTTTTTATGCTACTGCAGGAGGTAGTGATAGCTCAGGACTTTCCAAAATTAAAGATGAAGCTAAGTCATTATTCAGCTGAAGGATTACTATACTTTTGAACATCGTTTTTAGTTATTTCTTTTCCTGATAAAATAATCAAACGTTCTATTATATTCTTAAGTTCTCTTATGTTGCCTGTCCAGTTATTTTTTTGAAGTTGGACTATAGCATCTTCTTGAATGTCTTTTTTTGCAATTCCCTGTTCTTTGCAAATGTTATCAATGAAAAAATCTGTTAATAGTGGAATATCTTCTGTACGTTCATTTAAAGACGGAACAGATATGGGTATAACATTTAATCTATGATATAAATCTTCTCTAAAATTTCCTTCATTGATTTCTTTTCTTAAATCTTTGTTGGTAGCAGCAACAATTCTGGTGTCAATTTTTATTTGTTTATTACCACCAACTCGAGTGATTTTATTTTCTTGTAATGCCCTCAATACTTTGGCTTGAGCAGATGCACTCATGTCGCCAATTTCATCAAGAAACAATGTTCCACCATTAGCTTGTTCAAATTTACCTGCTTTTTGTTTGTGTGCTGATGTAAATGAACCTTTTTCATGACCAAATAATTCACTTTCTATTAACTCAGATGGGATGGCAGCACAATTAACTTCAATAAATTCAGCCTTATTTCGCTCACTTTTTTCATGTAATTGTTTTGCAACAAGTTCTTTCCCGCTACCATTTGCTCCAGTAATCAAGACTCTTGCATCTGTTGGAGCAACTTTTTCAATAATTTCAAGTATGGATTTTACAGCATTGCTATTACCAATAATTGTACTTGAATTTTGAGTTTTTATTTTTCGTTTTAGGGTCTTGTTTTCTCTTATGATAGAGTTATTTTCAAGGGCATTTCTTACAGCAACTAAAACTCTGTTTAGGTCTAATGGTTTTTCTATGTAATCATAGGCTCCTTTTTTTAGTGCTTGAACAGCAGTTTCGATGTTGCCATGACCGCTTATCATAATGACTGGGCAAATAATTTCGTTTTTCATCTTTTCATCTAAAAACTCAACACCATCCATCTTAGGCATTTTTATATCGCAAAAGATTAAATCATAATTGTTAGACATGGCCATTTTTAGCCCTTCAACACCGTTTTCAGCATCATCAACATTGTACTTTTCAAATTCGAGAATTTCTTTGAGTGTTGATCTAATCGCTCTTTCATCATCAATGATTAATATTTTCTTCATGATTTCATCCATTTTAGTAGGTCTTTGTAAGATGCTTTTTTGCCAAAGGATAGTATTCCTTTTGCATAAATCCTACTTGAAAGCCAAGTGGTGAATATAAACGTTAAAAATAACAAGCTAATGCTTAATATTATTTCCCAAATTTCCACACTGCTTGGACCAATTCCCATAGCGATTCTAACAAGCATAATTACTGGAGATGTAAATGGGATTTCACTTAGCCAAAAAGATAATGTAGAAGAGGGGTCATCAATGACTGAGGATATCATAGATAAGGCAAAAATCATAGGTATTGTTAATGGAACTAAGAATTGTTGCGTATCAGTCTCTTCATCAACAGCGGCACCTATTGCAGCCATCATTCCAGCATAAAGTAGGTATCCTCCTATAAAGTATATTCCAAAAAATATGAACATACTTGGCCAATGTATTTGATAAAATAAGAATTCAATTATTTGAGCAGACTCACCAGAATTTACTGTTAATGGTCCTTGACTTTGAATAGATGAAGAATAAATATCTGGTATAAAACTGTTTAAGATTACAATCGAGGTTATTGAAATTACGCTAATCCATATAAAAAATTGGGTAAATCCCACTAATCCTACTCCTATAATCTTTGCAATCATTAGTTTAAAGCTAGAGACAGATGAAATAATTATTTCAATAATTCTACTTGTTTTTTCTTCAATTACTCCCTTCATTACTTGTACAGAATACATGAGTATAAAAAAGTAGATAAAGAAAGCAAAGATGAATCCTATAATTCCCTTGCGTTGAATATTCTTATTCTCTTGATTTTCTACATCTATAATATCTAAATTGACTCGAGTTTTAATGGCTCTGTATGTTTCAATCTTGATATTGTTTTTATTAACTCTATACAGCTCTATGGCCTCATTTATAATACTTGTCAGATGTTTTTGCGCAGAAGAAGAGGGAATAGTCTTGTATAAGCACTTGGCTGTCATGGAATTTGTCTTTATAAGATTTGATGGCAGATAGAGTAATAAATCTAAATCATCATCTTTTTTGAATAACTCCTGTGCCTCTTCATAATTTTTATCTTCAGGAGACCATTTTAGGTTATACTTCTCACTATTTCTTAATACACCATCAAACATTTTACCTTCATCAAAAACAAGAATTTCATAGTTGTTTTTACTGCCTTTAGAAAGGTAAGCCGTCAAACCAATAAATCCAACAATTAAGATTGGACCTAAAAAACTCATAATGATAAAAGTTTTTTTTCGTACTCTAGTCCAGTACTCACGTTTTATGATTAACCAAATTTCACCCATTCTTAACAACATTTAGAAAAACATCTTGCATACTTGGTGAATTTTTCTTGACCTCTTGAATCTCGACATGATTTACAATTCCTTTAACAAAGTCGCTAATTTTTAATTGATCTAATAATTCAATAGTGGCTACATGTGTTTTTTCGTTAATGGAATCATGATTTTCTAATTTCCAACCTCCCCATACAGCATTGGTAAATGACATTTTATTTCCAATATATATAATGGTCCATTTGTTATTGGTGTATTTGTTTTTAAGATCATTAATCTTTCCATCTAATATTTTTTTAGATTTATTAATAATAGAAGCCTCATCACAAATTTCTTCAACCGAATTCATGTTGTGTGTGCTTAAAATTATGGTTGTTTTTTCTTTTTTTAACTGCAGGATTTCGTTTTTAATTAACTCACTATTGGCGGGATCAAGGCCACTGAAGGGTTCATCTAAAATTAATAATTCTGGTTGGTGTAGAATAGTGGTGATGAACTGAATTTTTTGAGCCATTCCTTTTGAGAGATCCTCAATTCTCTTATTCCACCAACTTTCTATATTGAATTTTTCAAGCCAATATTTTACACGTTGTTTGGCTTCTTTGTTATTTAACCCTTTTAATTGGCCCAAGTAAACAGCTTGTTCGCCAACTTTCATTTTTTTATATAGCCCTCTTTCTTCAGGTAAATAGCCAATTTTATAGACATGTTTTTTTTCTAAAAGTTCGCCATGAATCTTAACGGTTCCTTTATCTTGTTCTATAATTTGATTAATTATTCTAATTAAAGTGGTTTTGCCAGCACCATTAGGACCTAGCAATCCGAAAATAGATCCTTTTTTAATCTTGATACTTATATTATCTAATGCCTTGTGTTTTCCAAAAGATTTATGAATTTCTTGGATCTGAATTATATTACTTACTGGCATTTTTTAATAGTAAGATTAAGAAAAGTGGTTTTTCATTCTATCAAAGAAATTTTTCGTTTGATTTAATTTAGGCTTGAAATTATCACTTTCATTTAATTTAACCAATAATTCTTTTTCTTCTTTTGATAGTTTTTGTGGAGTCCAAATTTGGATATTGACAATCATATCTCCTCGGCCATATCCATTTATGTCCGGAATTCCTTTAGATCTTAACCTTAAATTTTTACCACTTTGAGTTCCAGGTGGTATTTTTATTTTCGCCTTTCCAGTAACCATTGGGATTTCTACTGATGTTCCAATGGTAGCATCAGAAAATGAAATTCCCAGTTGGTATAGTAAGTCATTACCATTTCTTACAAGATGTTCATGCTCAATTTCTTCAATGGCCACAATTAAGTCTCCTGGGACACCGCCACCTGGAGCTTCATTTCCCTTGCCCTGCATACTAAGTTGCATGCCGTGTTCAACTCCTGCTGGTATATCAATTTCAATGATTGTTTCTTTTTTCTCTAAGCCAGAAGAATCAACTCCTGCTGGTCGGTTTGAAATTGTTTGGCCAGAGCCTTTACATACTGGGCAAGTAGATGATGTTTGCATAGCACCTAAAATGGTATTAGTGACTCTTGTCACTTGGCCAGTTCCACCACAACTTGAACATGTGCTAAACTCAACTCCTTCAGCTTGTACAAGTTTATTTACTTTAATTTTTTTCTGTACACCATTGACAATGTCTTCTAAACTCAATCTTAATTTAACTCTAAGATTTGACCCCTTTCTTACTCTACTTCCTCCTCTTCTGCCAAATCCACCGCCACCAAAAGCTGATCCGAAAATATCACCAAAGTGATCAAAAATGTCATCCATGGACATGCCGCCTCCGAATCCACCTTGTCCACCATCAAATGCTGCATGACCAAACTGGTCATATTGTTGTCTTTTTTGAGGGTTACTCAATACTTCATAAGCTTCAGCAGCTTCTTTAAATTTACTTTCTGCTTCTTTGTTGCCAGGGTTTTTGTCTGGATGATATTTAAGCGCTAATTTTCTGTAAGCTTTTTTGATTTCAGCTTCACTAGCTCCTTTGGAAACACTTAATATGTCGTAATAGTCTCTTTTACTCACCGTTCATTATTTATTCTCCAACAACCACTTTGGCATACCTGATGACTTTTTCATTTATCATGTAGCCTTTTTCTATAACATCAATTACTTTTCCCTTCATGTCTTCAGTAGGTGAAGGTATATTAGTGATAGCTTCATGAATATCAGAATCAAAATCTTTTCCTTTTGCATCCATAGGTTTTAATCCTTGGCTAATCAATCCCTTGTGCAGTTTATTGTAAATTAATTCAAAACCTTCTTTAACAACTTTTGCATCTTCTACGTTTTTGTTGTTATCAATTGCTCTTTCAAAATCATCAACAACAGTAAGTAGTTCTTTAATCACATTTTCACTAGCGTTGGTAATCAAATCAATTTTTTCCTTTGCAGTTCTCTTCCTGTAATTTTCATATTCAGAATACAATCTAATGTATTTTTCTTTAAAATCTTGATCATCTTTTCTGTCGGTCTTTTTAGCATCTTTCTCTACACTTTTTTTGTCGACCTTCTTTTCCTTTTTAACCTTCGATTCAGATTTATCTTTCTTGTTAGTTTTTGTTTTCATGAAATGTAATTTCTAATTACTGATATTGCACTCAAAATGTGAACCAATAAATTATTGAGGACAATGTGTCATAAAATTGTATAAAATGCTGACAAATTGTTATTTAGATAATGACTTAAAGTGACTTAACTAGTTTATCCATTTCACGATGAAGTGCCAAGCCACGTAAATTTTTTGCAATAATTTTTCCATTGGCATCAATAAGGTAGTTGCTAGGAATTCCTCTAACACCATAAATTCCAGCACCTTGACTTCCCCAACCTTTTAAGTCGCTAACGTGTTCATCCCAGGATAATTTATCTTGCTCGATTGCTTTAACCCAAGCTTCTTTGGATTTATCTAAAGATACACTGTAAATTTTAAATCCTTTAGCATCTTTGAATTTGCTCTTTGAATACTTTTGATACAATGATACGATGTTCGGATTTTCCCTTCTGCATGGTCCACACCATGATGCCCAAAAATCAATCAATACAACGTTTCCCCTAAGTGATGATAATTTTATATTCTTTCCATTAGGATCTTTAAAGTCTAATTCGGGTGCTGTATTTCCAATGTTTAATCCAGTTGTTTCTTGGTTTAACAACGGTTTTTTATCATTATTAATAGTTGTAAAGCTTATTAGTAATGAAAGTATGGTGATTGAAATTAGCTTCATTTTTTTATCCTTTTAGGTATCAAATATTGTTCCATAAATTAACTTATACGCTTTATATCTGCGCCTAGAGAAAGTAATCTTCCTTCAATATTTTCATAGCCTCTATCAATTTGTTCAATGTTAAGTACAGTGCTCTTCCCTTTGGCTGATAATGCAGCTATTAAGAGAGAAACACCAGCTCTGATATCAGGAGATGTCATTGTTATTCCTTTCAGTGGAGCTTTTCTGTCAAGTCCAATAACAGTTGCTCTATGAGGGTCACATAAAATTATTTGTGCTCCCATGTCAATGAGTTTATCCACAAAAAACAAGCGGCTCTCAAACATTTTTTGGTGAATAAGAACACTTCCTCTTGCTTGTGTTGCAGTTACTAATACAATGCTTAATAAATCTGGAGTGAAACCAGGCCAAGGATGATCAGAAATGGTCATGATTGAACCATCTATAAATGATTCTATTTCATAATAATCTTGGGATGGTATATAAATATCATCACTAATTCTTTCCAACTTAATACCAAGTCTTTTGAATATATTAGGTATCATCCCAAGTTTGTCATAAGCTACATTTTTGATGGTAATTTCAGACTGGGTCATGGCAGCTAATCCAATAAAACTACCAATTTCAATCATGTCAGGTAAAATAGTATGCTCACAACCTTTTAATTCTTTTACGCCATTGATGATAAGTTTATTTGAGCCTATTCCAGAAATGTTGGCACCCATTTTATTTAGCATTTCTGAGAGTTGCTGAATATAGGGTTCACAAGCAGCGTTGTAAATTGTTGTTTCACCTTCAGCCAATACAGCTGCCATAATAATATTTGCAGTTCCAGTTACTGAAGCCTCATCAAGAAGCATATATGCACCTTTTAAGCCTTCAGGAGCATGGGCTTTATAAAAGTTTGTTGCACTATCATACTCAAATTTCGCACCTAAATTTTGAAAACCAATAAAGTGAGTATCGAGCCTTCTTCTACCAATTTTATCTCCGCCTGGTTTTGGAATATATCCTTTGCCAAATCTTGCAAGTAATGGCCCAACAACCATTATGGAACCTCTTAGGCTTGCTCCCTTAACTTTGTATTCATCTGACATCATAAAGTCTACATCAATTTCATCTGCTTGAAATGTGTAGGAACCTTTACCAACTTTATTAATTTTAACTCCAAGGGTAGATAATAAGTCAATCAACTTGTTTACATCAATGATGTCTGGGATATTGTTGATTGTTACCTTATCAGGGGTTAGTAAAACTGCATTAATAACTTGTAATGCTTCATTTTTGGCGCCTTGAGGAGTTATTTCTCCTTTTAGTTTTTTACCGCCAATAATTTCAAAAGCGCCCATGATCTTTTCTGCGATTTTTGTTTTTAGAATAATTTTTGTTCGTAGATTTTTTCTTTTTAAATCCTCTTACAATGTCATTTGTATCTCTGAGATCTTCTGATGAAATAGTTAATTTTCCTTCTGATAATTCTTCTAATTGTTTAATAATTAAATTATCGTTAACAGAATCTCTATTCCATTGTAAATACGAGGTTTTAAGTAAGTTAGCTATATGCTTTACAAGTTTTGATTTGTTTTCGTTGTCCTCAAGTTTTGAGGCTTCCTTAACCATATCCTCCATAATCTTACCATAGTGCCCATATTTTATAGCATTACTTGGGTAAGGAACTTTATCAGGTTTTGAATTGTATTTTTCTTTCTTTGGCGGGCCATATGGTGAGTCAACATCTAATTCAAAGTTGGAAATAATGTGTAAATGTGACCACAATTTTTGATGATGTTCTTCTGAATTGCTGTTTTTTTTGGCATTTGGATTAATCAAGTCCATGACTTTTATAATGGTCTCTGCACATTTGTTTCGTTCATTTTTATCAGAAATAGTCATCGCATGTTGAACCATTTGATGAATATTTCTACCATATTCTGGAATAACTAAATTGTTGTGATCTGTGTTATAAGCTAAATCAAGCGTTGATTGCATAAGTATAATAGGTGTGAAAATTCACTCAAAAGTAGCAAATTAGATGTTATATCCAATTAATTTTTCACCAATTGAAGTTTGGCAAATTTCAATAACAATTGTTTTTGTCCAGCAGAAGCGAAAAATACGGTAGCTTTAGTGTTAGGATAATCTCCATTAAGTTCAATAACTTTACCCTTGCCAAACCTATCATGAAGTACTTCATTTCCCACTTTAAGTTCTTTGACATTTAAATTTTTACTGGCTGGAAAATTTTCTTTTTCAATGTTTGATATTTTTTTAAAATTTTTAGGACTTTTTTGGAAGAATTTGTTTTTAAGAGGTGTCCCTGAATTTGAATTTATGAACGAAGATTTTTGTTTAATTTTAGTTTCGTTTAAAAACTTTGGGTCAAGTTCTTCTAAGAACCTGCTTGGCTCACATTGAATTAAGTTTCCCCATTTGAATCTATTTATGGCATATGATAGTGTTGCATTGACTTTGGCTCTTGTTAAAGCAACATAAAACAACCTGCGCTCTTCCTCTAGTTCAGTCCTTGAATTTTTAGAAAGCATGGAAGGGAATAAATCTTCTTCTAATCCCACGATATATATGTTTTTAAATTCAAGTCCTTTTGCAGCGTGAATGGTCATCAATGAAACTTTATTCTTGTCTTCTTCCTTTTCATTATCTGCATCTGTAAGTAATGCTACATCAACTAAAAAGTCACTTAGAGAAATAACATTTTCAGAAGTTGAGTTTTTTGAAAACTCTTGGATACCGTTAAGCAGTTCCTGGATATTTTCATATCGTACTATTCCCTCTGGGGTTCTGTCATTGCTTAGATCCCTGATTATGCCTGTGTTTTTAGCTATCTCTAAGCTTAGTTCGTAGGCATTAGCATGGTCAATTCGAGAACTATAATTTAAAATAGTGCTGGTAAATTCACTTATTTTTTGTCTTGTTCCGCCATTAACTTGAAATTCAAATTGTTCTGGTTCAACAAGAACATTCCATAAAGAAACATTACTGTTGTTAGCACAAGTTATGGCTTTATTAATTGTTGTTAGTCCAATGCCTCTTTTGGGATAATTAATAATTCTCTTCAGAGATTCTTCATCGTTTAAGTTGGCAGACAATCTAAAGTAAGCAATTAGATCTTTAATTTCTTTTCTCTGATAAAATGATAATCCCCCAAAAATTTTATAAGGTAAATTCAATTTCCTTAAAGCTTCTTCAAAAGCTCTTGACTGAGCATTAGTTCTGTAAAGAATGGCAAAATCAATGTATTTGTCTTGAAAGGAATTTGATTTTTCAAAAATATCATTTGCAATTAACTTTCCTTCCTCATTATCAGATTGACTTTTTAGTACATTAATTTTGTTTCCAGCAATATTATCTGTCCATACATTCTTTTTTATTTGTTCTTTGTTAATCCTAATAATACTGTTAGCAGCTTCAACAATATTTTTAGTTGACCTATAATTTTGTTCCAATTTATAAAGTTTATAATCTGGATAATCTCTTCTGAAGTTTAGTATATTTTGAATGTTTGCGCCCCTAAATGAATAAATAGACTGAGCATCATCTCCGACAACACAAATATTCTCAAATCGAGCCGCTAGTGATTTTACAATTAAGTACTGAGCATGATTGGTGTCTTGGTATTCATCAACTAATATAAACTTAAACTTATCTTGGTATTTATATAATGTTTCAGGATGTTGTTTGAGCAATACATTTGTTTTAAATAGAAGATCATCAAAATCCATAGCAGAAGATCTGAAGTTTTTTTGTTGATATCTATGATAAATCTCTCCTATTTTAGGTCTTCCAGTAGATCGATCTGTTGACTGTATATCTACGTTGTTTCTGTAATTCTCAACACTTATAAGGCTGTTTTTCGCACCAGATATTCTATTGAGCAGTATACCGGGTTTATAAATTTTATCATCAAGTGACAATTCCTTTACAATTGATTTAAGTACACTTTTTGAATCTTGGGTGTCATAAATGGTAAAATTAGAAGGGTATCCAATTTTTTCATGTTCTATTCGAAGTATTCTAGCGAAAATAGAATGAAAGGTACCCATCCATATATTCCTAGCATGATCTTGCCCAACCATAACAGCAATTCTTTCCTTCATTTCTTGTGCTGCTTTATTGGTGAATGTTAGTGCTAAAATATTAAATGGATCAACACCATGTTCAATCAGATATGCTATCCTGTGGGTGAGCACTTTAGTTTTCCCAGAGCCTGCACCTGCAATAACCATCATGGGACCTGCATCAGATTCAACTGCTTTAATTTGTGCACTATTTAGACCTTCAAGAACATTCATCAAGCCAAAAATAGAAATTAAAATACATCAAAAATTCCATAACCAAAAAACAATGATTTTAATCGAAAAAATGATAGCAGTTTAATCAGTTAAATGGATGTAAAAAAAAAATAATTCACCAACCAATGTTTAAAACAGCTAAAAAAACACGTTTAGTATTGGATTGTAAATTTATTCTTCTACCTTTGCAAGCCAAAATTTAATTAACAGAAGAAAATGCCTACTATACAACAGTTAGTAAGAAAAGGAAGACAATCGAAAGTTAAAGTGAGTAAATCCATCGCTCTAAGTTCATGTCCACAAAAGAGAGGTGTTTGTGTGAGAGTTTATACAACTACACCTAAAAAACCTAACTCTGCAATGAGAAAAGTTGCTAGGGTAAGGCTAACAAATGGTAAAGAAGTAAACGCTTACATTGGTGGAGAAGGTCACAATTTACAGGAACATAGTATAGTTTTAGTCAGAGGTGGAAGGGTTAAAGATTTACCTGGTGTGAGATATCACATTGTAAGAGGAGCATTAGATACTGCAGGAGTTGAAGGTAGATCACAAAGAAGATCAAAATATGGTACTAAAAGACCAAAGAAGAAATAAAGATATTTAGAAATGAGAAGAAGAACAGCAAAAAAGAATATTATCCTTCCAGATCCTAAATTTAAGGATGTTGAAGTAACTAAGTTCGTCAATAATTTAATGATAGATGGAAAGAAAAATATTGCTTTCAATATTTTTTATGATTCTATAGAGATTATTTCTGAAAAGACTGAAGAGAACGGATTAGATGTTTGGAGAAAGGCTATTGAAAATATTACACCAGCAGTAGAAGTTAAAAGTAGAAGAGTTGGTGGTGCTACTTTTCAAATCCCCACGCCTGTAAGAGAAAGCAGAAGAAAATCTTTAGCTGTTAAATGGTTAATTAAATATGCTCAATCTAGAAATGAAAAAACAATGAGCGAAAAATTAGCTGGAGAAATTATGGCTGCATCTAAGGAAGAAGGTGGTGCTTTCAAGAAAAAGGAAGACACGCACAGAATGGCAGAAGCAAATAAAGCATTTTCACACTTTAGGTTTTAATAAAAATGGCAAGAGACTTAAAATTCACTAGAAACATTGGTATTGCTGCTCACATTGATGCAGGTAAAACAACTACGACTGAAAGAATCCTTTATTATGGTGGAATCAATCACAAGATTGGAGAAGTTCACGATGGTGCTGCGACTATGGATTGGATGGAGCAAGAGCAGGAAAGAGGTATTACAATTACTTCTGCTGCCACTACGCTGAACTGGAATTATAGAGATCAAGATTACCATGTTAATATTATTGATACACCAGGTCACGTTGATTTTACAGTTGAGGTAAATAGATCGTTGAGAGTCCTTGATGGTTTAGTTTTTCTATTCAGCGCTGTTGATGGTGTTGAACCTCAGTCAGAAACCAATTGGAGATTGGCTAATAATTACAATGTTCCAAGGATTGGTTTTGTAAACAAAATGGATAGACAAGGTGCTGACTTTTTAAATGTTTGCAAACAAGTTAAAGAAATGCTTGGAAGTCATGCTTTACCACTTCAAATAAATATTGGTTCAGAGGACGATTTTAAAGGTGTAGTTGATTTAATCAATTTCAAAGGAATTGTTTGGAATGAGGAAGATCACGGTATGAGCTTTAAGGAAGTAGAAATTCCAGCTGATATTTTGGATGAAGCAACTGAGTTAAGAGAACAATTATTAGAAGCGGTAGCAGAATTTGACGAGTCTGAAACCTTAATGGAAAAATATTTTGATGCTCCTGAAACGATTACAGAAAGAGAAATATTAGATTGCTTAAGAGAAGCTACTATTTCTGGAAAAGTTGTTCCAATGATGTGCGGATCAGCATTTAAAAATAAAGGTGTTCAAGCTATGTTGGATATGGTAATGGAAATTTTACCTTCTCCACTTGATATTGAGGCTATTACTGGAACTGACCCCGATACTGGTGATGAATCTAGCAGAAAGCCATCTGTTAATGAGCCTTTCAGTTCTTTAGCATTTAAAATTGCAACTGATCCATTTGTGGGTAGATTATGTTTTACAAGAGCATATTCTGGAAAACTACAATCCGGTTCTTATGTTTATAATACAAGAACTGGTAAAAAAGAAAGAATTTCAAGAATATTTCAAATGCATGCTAACAAGCAAAATCAAATACCTTCATTGGATGCGGGTGACATTGGTGCACTTGTTGGATTTAAAGACATTAAGACTGGTGATACACTTTGTGATGAAAAAAGCCACATTGTACTAGAATCCATGAATTTTCCTGATCCTGTAATTGGTTTAGCTATAGAGCCTAAAACTCAATCTGATGTTGATAAATTAGGTCTTGCTTTATCAAAATTAGCTGAGGAAGATCCAACCTTCCAAGTTAAAACTGATGAGGATTCAGGTCAAACAATTATTTCTGGTATGGGTGAGCTTCATCTTGACATCATCATAGACAGATTAAGAAGAGAATTTAAAGTAGAATGTAACCAAGGTGCTCCACAGGTAGCCTATAAAGAAGCAATTAGTTCATCTAGTAACCATAGAGAAGTTTACAAAAAGCAATCTGGTGGTAGAGGTAAATTTGCTGATATAGTGTTCTCTATTGAGCCTGGTGATGCAGAAAATCCAGGTTTAATATTTGAGAATCTAATTAAGGGTGGTAATATTCCTAAAGAATATATTCCTTCTGTTGAGAAAGGATTTAAGGATGCTATGAATAATGGTGTTCTTGCTGGATATCCAGTTGACAACATGAAAGTAACATTAACTGATGGTTCTTTCCATGCTGTTGATTCTGACTCTTTATCATTTGAATTATGTGCTAAAATGGCTTACAGAGAGTCTTTACCTAAATGTAATCCTGTCATTTTAGAACCTATGATGAAAATTGAGGTTGTTACACCTGAAGAAAACATGGGTGATGTTGTTGGTGATTTAAATAGAAGAAGAGGCCTTATAGAAGGAATGGATGATAGAGCTGGATCTAAAGTTGTTAAGGCTAAAGTTCCTCTATCTGAGATGTTTGGTTATGTAACTCAACTAAGAACAATTACATCTGGTAGAGCAACATCAAGCATGGAATTTTCACATTACGCTGAAGCTCCTAAGAATATTTCTGAGGATGTGATAGCAAAATCAAAAGGAGTTGTAACGGCATAATTTATTGAGCATGAACCAAAAAATTAGAATAAAATTAAAATCGTACGATCACAATCTTGTTGATAAATCTGCGGAAAAGATTGTTAAAACAGTAAAGTCAACTGGCGCTGTGGTAAGTGGTCCAATTCCACTACCTACGCACAAAAGAATTTACACTGTTTTAAGGTCACCTCACGTTAATAAAAAATCGAGAGAGCAGTTTCAACTTTGTGCTTATAAAAGATTGATGGATATATATAGTTCATCTTCTAAAACGATTGACGCATTAATGAAATTAGAACTACCAAGTGGAGTAGATGTAGAAAT
>CEQI01100599.1_pt1 | contig 15576 bp, 12 predicted proteins | sample 531011 | NCBI WGS metagenome assembly CEQI01 (sample SAMEA2621204, study PRJEB7988) | marine metagenome | biome: marine biome (ENVO:00000447); feature: surface water layer (ENVO:00002042); material: "saline water (ENVO:00002010), including plankton (ENVO:xxxxxxxx)" | depth 5 m
GTTGATGATACACGCAAAGCAATACCCATGAAATATAATTATTCATATAAACCCGATATATTGAAAAAATATGGACCCATCTTTAGAGAAGATATTTTGCCAAAATACAGTTCCAAGATATCGAATATCATCAAAAAAGTAAAAGAATCAGAAGGAATCGTCATGATTTATACGCAGTATATTGATGGAGGGGCACTACCCGTAGCACTTGCTTTAGAGGAAATTGGATTTGCACGTTTTGGAACATCTTCTAATAATAGATCCCTTTTTGAGAAACCGCGAGCCGATCCATTAGACTCCAAAACAATGAAACCACGTAAAGAATTAAAAGACAAAACTAAATTCAAACAAGCGAAATATGTGATGATAACAGGAGACAAGTCCTTCTCACCACAAAACAATAAAGACTTCAAAGAAATCATTCGTCCGGAAAATAAGAATGGTCAAAATATCAAAGTAGTCATTATTTCACGCGCGGGATCTGAAGGTTTGGATTTTAAGAATATTCGACAAATCCATATAGTCGATCCGTGGTATAATATGAATCGAATCGAACAAATTATTGGACGAGGTGTTCGTAATTTAAGTCATTGCATGTTACCTTTTGAGAAACGTAATGTAGAAATTTATATGCATGCAAGTTATTTGAAGAAAACCCCTGAATACGAAGCTGCTGATTTATATGTATATCGTTTAGCCAAGAATAAAGGTCTAAAAATAGGGCAGGTAACACGATTATTGAAGGAGATTTCCGTAGATTGTATTGTTCATATTGGTCAAACCAATTTTTCCTTGGATAAAATAGCATCGTTAGCTGAAAATACGAATATACAATTAGAATTGTCTAGTTCGCGAAATAAAATACAATATCAAATTGGTGATAAACCATTTAGTAGTTTGTGTGATTACATGGACAATTGTGCATATAAATGTTTGTCTAGAGATGTAAAATCAATACCCGAAAACGAGATACTACAAACAAACTATTCCACTTATTTTGTAAACGCAAATGACGTTCGTATTAGTCAACGCATTACAGACCTTTTTCGCGATCAAAAGGAGGGACAACATTTTTATTCATTCGAAGATATTGTACGCTATGTAAACGTGATTAAACAGTATCCAGTTAGTCAAATATATGCTGCTTTAACAAAATTCGTAAACAATAAAAATGAGTATGTAAATGACAAATATGGACGACGTGGAAATATTGTTAACAAAGGTATGGTTTATGCATTTCAACCTATTGAAATAAATGACGAAAGCATTACTATTTTCGAAAGAAAAGTCCCTATTGATTATAAACATCCAAGTGTAGCCTTTGAGCAAAGAAAGGGATTTACGGAAAAAAAGGTGAACAATGAGAATGAAATCATTACAAGTAAAAATTACGTGGAATTATTACAAGATATTGTGCAGAATTTAGATGATGCAAGCACAAAACATCGCATTACTTCATCCGATAAAAATTGGTATCGACATGCTAGTAGAATTACAAATCAGTTACAAATGTTACACAACATAGGTTTTGACGAGATTCGCAAATACATTATTCATCATAACATTGACTTTCTAATGCCTGCTGAAAAGAAAGTGTTATTGGAACACTTTTATGCTAAAGTATTGGATGTTGATAATTTAAATGAAATAGAAAAAACCATGAAGAGCTATTTGGATGAAAAAATGATTACTTATAGAAATAAAACCGGTTTTCTCATTTATGAAGATGATAAAATACAAATTTATATGCAAGATTTAGAAAATGGTTCCTGGAAATTGGCGGAACCAGAGGATAAGTATCATTTTGAACAATCAGGTCTTATTAAAGAAGTATTAGCAGAGGACGCCAATAAATACAATGAAATAATCGGTTTTATCAATATATTCCGCAACAATAAAGAGATGGTTTATCGAGTAAAAGATTTATCACAAATGCAGAATAACATAGGAACACGTATTAGTGGTCAAACCCCTGGAAAAGCTGTTTTAATTCGTTATTTAAACTCTGTATTGGGCCAAGATGTATACAGTTTAGAGCGTTCAAAAGAAATCATGCAATTGGGATTGTGTGTGATTATTGAAATCATATTAAGAGATTATAATGAAAAAGCAAAGGACGAAAAAGTATGGTTCTTAAATCCAGAAAAAGCTTCGTATAACAATATCTCAAAATACCGTGTTTCTAAAAAATAATAAAATTGATATAAACATATAAAAATATAAGAAGTATATAAGAGTAAATCATGTCAAAGGTAATTATACGTAAAACTAAAAAAAGAGACGACGATAAAAAACCAAAAGTATATGGCGTCTATATGAGATCCATGTTGGATAAAAAGGTCTTACTTCACATAAATGAGATAGGAAGAACATTGAAATCAAATTTGGAAAAAAAAATAAGTAATGAAATCGCCGGAAAATGTATCGATGAGGGTTTTATTAAGCCTAATTCGATCAAAGTTACAAATTATTCGAGTGGAAATATTCGTGGAGAATATGTAGAATATCAAACCATCTTCGAATGTATGATTTGTATGCCTGTTGAAGGTATGCTTATCGAATGTGTATGTAAAAGTGTAACAAAAGCAGGTATTCATGCAGAAGTCAGTGATGAACAAGGAAATGTTCCATTGACATTATTTATTGCACGTGATCATCACCATTTAAATGAAAAAATGGGTAATATAGAAGAAAATGATACACTAACAGCAAGAGTAATAGGTATACGTTTTGAGTTAAATGATAAATATATTTGTGCAATTGCAAAACTAGAAGGTTAATTATAATGTTTTTAGTAAATCATATAAACATTATAGTAGTGAAAAACAAAATGAATCCATTAGAAACGGAAAAATTAAAGAAATTGAAACTTTTAATTGAAAAAATGAATAATCAACAACAAATTGAAGTTCTTAAAATTTTACATGACAAAGAAGAAGTTACTTTAAACGAGAATAAAAGTGGTATTTACGTAAACCTTTCTTTTTTACCCTTGTCTATTATAGGTCAAATAGAAGAATATGTGACGTATGTACAAGATCAAGAAAAATCCCTTAATTTTATTGAAGATCGTAAGGAAAATGTCAAACAAGAATATTTTGACACACTATAATAGTTTCAAAATGATTTAAAGATTTATGATTACTTTGTATTAGTGATTATGAATCATTATTCTTATTTAAATCAAATTTTTTATATACCTAAGAAATTTGATCATGAATGGTCTGCTTTTGATGAGTATACATTGAATCATAGTAATGTAGACAAAGTATTTACAAATGTAGAAAAGGAAACGCTTGCACCAATAGAAGCAAAACGTAGCACCATAGAACCAATGCAAAAAGATTCCTTGTTTTGGTGCATTTATATTTTATTCCATGGGTATGCCGAATACGAACATATTCACAATAAACACAAGAATATAGAAATGGACGAAAAACAGAAAATCATGCTATTTTGTCAAAACAATGGTCCAAGTATTAAAGAACACGCGAAGGCGAATGAATTGAAACTGAGTCAAGTTCGTTTAAAGGAAATACAATCGGAATTATTATTGGATAAAAAAACAAGCAATTATGTTTTTTACGTTATGGCATTTTATTATAAACTGAATATTATTATTCAAAATGATACTACGTATATGTATTTTCCATGCAATCAAACGACACGGGAAACCTTTTTAATTCAATATAGAAATCATAAAAACGAGGTGCATATTCAATGTTTAAAGGAAGATGAGAAATCACATATATTTGATACTTGTCTATTGATACCATTTGACAAAGAAAAGCCGTTGAAAGGAGTGTCTACTTATAAAATACCCGATTTGGAAAAATTGGCACTGAAATTGAAAGTAGATGTTAGTAATAAAAAGAAAAACGAAATGTATGAAATTATTTTATTGAGAATAACGGATCTACAAAATTGATATAAAAATAATATGTGAATGTATTTTATATTTATTCGTATATTATGAGTCAACAAAGTCCATCATTAGAATATCCAGGGAGTCCAAATACTCCTCCTCCGGGAGTTGTACCGAAAACTCCTTCCTTTTCTCCGCCCGTGAAAAGCACTATGGAAAAAAGAAATCCTAAAAAAGACTTTGAAACGATGACCAACTTTTATTTAGCCAATAATCCGTTTTTGAAAAAAGATGGTAAGGAAAGTGAACTGGAAATTCGTTTTGGTACAAATAAAAGATTGTCAAAGCCGCTCAGTAAAATAGAATACGATAATGTAATCAAACAATTTTATAGCGCTGGATTTCAAACAGACGAGCCAGAGGGTATTCATATGTTACGCATACAAAATCAATTTACGAACAGAGAAGGAAAAGAAGTCATATCAAAAATTCGTGCAGAATTAGTCGGTATGGATTTGATTGAAGCCTATTGTCGTAATAATAGTTTACCCAAAATATTGGAAATGCCGTCTAATGTAAGCGCAAAAGGAGACAAAATAAAATTTACTCGAAAAGAATTTCCCATGGTAAATGAGAAGGCACTTTATCCAGTTGATTTTCTTGATTTTAACTTCCGTGTGTCATATCAATATGAAACTGATATTTCTCCACGAGAAGGTATTGCTCGCCGTATTTTATCTTCATGGAACGATTCAAAGAAAACATTTCGCTATATTAACCGTGTAAGATTTTCTCATCCAGATTATCCTGTTTTCCTCGATGTGAGTATTGTAAAAAACTCCGCCAAAACAAACAAATACGTTCCCATTCCCCAATATACTGTGCAAGATGCAAAATTATTCCAAAATCATGAAGAATATGAAATCGAATTAGAAGTGGATAATTCTCGCGTAGGCCCCGCTTCACCTTATCATAATAACGCGACACTCTTGAAAGGTATCCGCAAGGCAATAAGATTGGTTTTAAGTGGAATACAAGAAACAAATTATCCTATATCGTTTAGCGAACGTGATGCATTGTTATTTAACTACATGGTTTTGGTCCACGGGGAAGAGCAAATGAAATCGCAATTGAACGAAGAAGGTGGCTTAAAAAAGAGAATTTTACCGCGTGATTTTGTTGGACCTTCTTCAAACACATTACAATTGGAAAACATACAGGAAATTGATTCTGATGAAGGTTCAAATATGAATGTTCCAAATATTCGGGAAAATTACAATGTAACAGATAAAGCCGATGGTGAACGCAGATTGCTATATATTGCAGGAAACGGTCGTATTTATATGATTAGCACGAATATGCAAGTTATGTTTACAGGCGCATTTACTCGAAACAAGGATCATTATCATTCGATTTTAGATGGTGAATACATAAAATACGATAAATTGGGTGAACAAATCCATTTGTATGCTGCTTTTGATTTGTATTATTTACATGGAAAGAGTGTTCGTGAATATATGTTCTTCCCACCTTCGTCTTCAGATGAAGTATCTATGTTTAGATATCCTCTGTTAAGTGCTCTTATTCGTGAAATGAAACCAGAAAATATCATGAACGATCGTGGTGGAAACAGTGATCCTTCTTTAAAGGGCTCGGAAAACAGTTCGTCTATTCCATGTAGTTTTCAAATTAAGACAAAGGACTTTTATCGTTCTGAAGACGGATCCATCTTTAATGGTTGTAAAACAATATTGCAAAAGGAGAAGGATAATTTATTCGAATATGTAATTGATGGATTGATTTTCACACCTTCTTATGTAGGTGTCGGTGGAAGTGGATCAAAAAAGACAGGTCCGTTATATAAGTCCACATGGGAATTATCTTTTAAGTGGAAACCTCCTAAATACAATACAATCGATTTCTTAGTAAGCACCAAAAAGGATAATGTAGGAAAAGATGAGATTCATAGTGTTTTCCAAGAAGGTATGGATTTAGCAAATGGAGAAAACATATTGCAATATAAGACATTGATTCTTAACTGTGGTTTCGATGAAAAGAAGGATGGTTATGTAAATCCTTGTTTGGATGTTATTAATGATCATTTGCCTAAGTTTGAAGAAAAAGAAAACAGGGATACCTATAAACCTGTTCCTTTTCAACCAACCAATCCCTATGTTCCCGATGCCTATTATTGTAATATTGCTTTGAAAAACAATGGAAATGGATCATTAGCAATGATGACCGAAGAAAATGAGTATTTTGATGAAAATACGATTGTGGAATTCTCTTATGATCCGACGAAACAGGGCTATTGGAAATGGGTGCCTTTGCGTGTTCGTTATGATAAAACAAATGAACTTCGTTCAGGTATATCGAAAAATTATGGTAATGCATTTCGCGTAGCAAATTCAAATTGGCACTCTATTCATCATCCAATTACAGATGAAATGATATCATCCGGTTTAAATATACCCTTTGTAGAAAGTATTCAAGACGATGTTTATTATAATCGGGTAGAATCCTCTACAAATACGCGTTCTTTGCGTGATTTCCATAATTTATATGTAAAGCAAAAATTAATATTGGGTGTATCTAATACAAATGATACGCTGATTGATTATGCTGTTGGAAAGGGGGGTGATTTCTCCAAATGGATTTCGGCAAAGTTGAAATTTATCTTTGGAGTGGATGTTTCAAGAGATAATATTGAAAATAATAAAGATGGCGCGTGTGCTCGTTATTTGAATTATCGTAAAAAACAAAAATACATGCCGGGTGCGCTCTTTGTAACTGGTAACAGTGGATTGCCCATTCGATCAGGAAAAGCATTCTCCACAGAAAAGGATAAGCAAATATCAAACGCTATTTTCGGACAAGGACCAAAAGATCGAACTGAATTAGGTGAGGGTGTTTATAAACATTATGGAATAGGCGAAGAAGGTTTTCATGTAAGTTCATGTCAGTTTGCTATGCATTACTTCTTTGAAAGCGAAAAGACCATGCACACTTTCTTTCAAAATGTAGCTGAATGTACAAAGGTAAATGGATATTTTATAGGAACGTGTTATGACGGTCAATCTGTATTTGAAGTGTTGAAAAAGAAAAATCGCAATGAACCATTTGTTATTTATAAAGATGACAATAAAATGGCGGAAATTATAAAACAGTTCGATCATTCGAGTTTTCCTGAAAATGAATTATCATTGGGTTATGCGATTGATGTATATCAAGAAAGTATTAACAAAGTATTTCGTGAGTATTTAGTGAATTTTCACTATTTAGTTCGCGTAATGGAAAATTACGGTTTTGTTTTGGCTACATCTGAAGAGGCAAAATCCTTTGATTTACCAAATGGATCGGGTTTGTTTAGCGAATTGTATGCGTCTATGGAAGAAGAATTATCTAGAAATAATCGTAAAAAAGATGTTTATGGGACTGCACCTCATCTTAGTAAGGAAGAAAAGCAAATATCGTTTTTGAACAGATATTTTGTCTTCCGTAAAACGCATCATGTAAATGCTGAAAAAATTGGTAAAATGATGGCTAAAGAAATAGAAGAAAAGGAGGAGGAAGAAGAGAAGGAACCTGAAAAGCCCAAAAAACACGTCATTAAAAGGATAAAAAAAAAGAATGTAGATAAAATAGAAATTGAATAATCATTGTGTAAAATAAAAAAAGAGGTTTTCTTTTGTTATGTATATGACACATAACAAAAGTGAATTAGAGATTGCTTGGTTAAAACAGGAAAAATGGAGACAAAAACAGTTTTATATTTTATATGGAAGCGGTCGCCCCATTTTTCAAATGAATCAGTACAATCAACACATGAGAAGGTATTATGATACAAACATTTATAATCAATTAAAAATGAAGAAACCTTATTTAAATGTAGAACATGAACACTTTTCAAAGGATTTTTATAGTTTATATTATTGAATTTGTATCATTTTTTTGTTCTTCAACAAATTTCTTGTATTTTTGTTTATATACACTTTGTAGTTTGTCGTATTTCATGTTGAATTTTCCATCTTTCTTATCGAAATAAATTCCTTCTACTACTGCTCTATCTTGCTCTACTGTATTTTCCATCAGTTTTTTTGTGGCAAAATCTCCTAAAAAATTGTAGATAACCGAATAAAGTGAACAATCCTTTTCATACCAGAAATTACGATATGTTTTTACATATAAAGTGCTATGTGTTTGGTTATGAGGAGTTGCGAATGTAATAATTGTGCTGATTTTGTCGTCAAATATAACACGCGCAACCGTTAAATGGGGAATGACAAATTCGTTTTCAATTTGTAGTGTTTTTGCAAAATACACTCGTTTTGCAATGGAGTCTTCTCCGGATAAATAATCGTATTCTGTTTTATAATGATTTGGATAATCCTTCATTTTATAGGGAGGTGTTTCACGAATAGGGCTCGGATTATTTTTATTTCCAAAAGTATGCACATAGGCAATGTGCATAACGTCTAGTGAGTTTTCACTAACAACGCGTCCATAAGCGCGGAAAACTTTATTAAATAAAACGCAAGAAAAATTTTCATCGTGACTTTCGGGTTCTTCATAGATAAATTTGGTTAAAGGTGGAAATCGTAATAAATCAAGCGGATTCATTTTCGTGTTTAAATACACCCACCCGTTTTTTTCCAATACTGCATAATTTTTTTGATTTTTACATGGCGTATTTGTAAAATTCAAACCCGGAACTTTTATCAATGTACCTTGACAATCAAATTCGTATGCGTGGTATGGACAAATAACCTTGTTTTCTATGAGTTTCCCGCCGGATAGTGAAGCTCCACGATGAGAGCAATCGTCGTCCATAGCATAGAATTGCCCCTTGTTTTTCCAAAAAACAAAGTCCTCATCCCATATCTTTGTTTTGTATAATTTATTCGAAATAATTTTCTTGCTTTCTCCAATAACATACCAATGACTTGCATAATTGTCTATCTCTTCTTGCATTGATTCAGATAGCATGTTTGAAGGAAGATGTGTATACTTTTTAGAATAAATATACTTTGACGAAGGTAAAAATCCGGAACATATACAAAATAATGAAAATACTAATAATAACATTACTTATGTTATATTAAGAAGAGTTTTTTATTTGTTTTCAATAATAAATATATTAAACAGATCATATGTATCTAATTAAATGTTGTATTTTCTATTACCATCTATTCAATATCCTTTGTGCAATTTATTTGATATTATATTTAAACAGGAAAATGAGAAAGAAAACAATATTATATCAAATTCATTAAAACATTACTTAAATGATATTAAAACACAAATTCATGAACATGAAACTGATTGGGATATTTATAAAAAGATAACGAATCCTTATGAATATATACACACCAATGTTCCGGATAAGAAAAAAAGTATTTGTAAATACAAACCTTTGTCGCGATCTTACTTCAAAATGATTGAAATAGTAACATATTTCCATTTGTTAGATAGACGATTTCATGAACCATTTCGTAGTTTTCACTTAGCAGAAGGACCAGGAGGATTTATTGAGGCATTATGTCATTTGCGAAATAATAAACAGGACAAATATATTGGTATGACAATACTAAACGATGATAAAGATCCAAATATACCTGGATGGAAAAAAAGCCAACAATTTCTAAAAGACAATGAAAACGTATATATAGAAAATGGAAAGGATGGCACTGGTAATATCATGAGCTTAGATAATTTTGACTATTGTTACCAGCAATATAGAGAGTCTATGGACATTTGTACTGGTGACGGAGGTTTTGATTTTTCTATGGATTTTAATCATCAAGAACAAAATATATCAACCTTGTTGTTTGGTCAAATAGCATATGCATTAATTATGCAAAAATATAAGGGATCTTTTATATTAAAAATATTTGATTGTTTTTCTTATCACACCATTGATTTATTGGGATTACTGTGTTCGTGCTATGAAAAGGTATATATAACTAAACCTCAAACAAGCCGATATGCCAATTCAGAAAGATATGTTGTTTGTAAAAATTTTCTTCACAAAAATACCTCGAAACTTTATCAAGTGTTACGTAATCAACTTTCTGTAATTCTAGAAAATGAAAATAAACCAGTAAAACGTTACTTAAATTATGATTATTCGTCCTTTTTTATTAATAAATTAGAGGAATGCAATGCTATTTTTGGACAACAGCAAGTAGAAAGTATTTATAATACAATTAGTATGATTATTGAAAAACAGACTAATTATGAAGTATTGATACAACACAATATACAGAAGTGTTTGGTTTGGTGTAATAAATACAACGTAATAACAAACAATCTAAATTATTAGATGTAAGGAGTTTTGCCATCACATTCTTTATGTTCAGAGGAATGTTTTGAGAAAGTAGGAACGCAAGGTCTTTGTACACCCATTTTGTCCTTAATCGTGTATGCATCCGCACTTTTACCATAAGAAAGAGCATTTGCTACTTGATTTCCTAGAGGTGCAGTATAACTAGCTCCTGTATCTGTAATTGTATTGTATTTTAATCTTAACATGCGATCACTTGAAGATACACCACCTTGGTTAGCAAATTTATAATTGCTTGGTTTATAGTTGACAATTACATAATTGTTGTCACCATTACACACATATTTGATTCCTTCTTGGTTCGCAGCATATTTATTATTTTCACTACCAGGAGCGCCTGGTTTTACAGAAGCATTACCAGAACGTAAGTAATTGAATTCATTTTGTTTGAATGTTTTAGCACGACTCGATAAATATTGATTGGTATTGGTGGAATAAATATCGGGATTTGCTGCTGTGCCGATGTTTTTCTTGATAATACCAGAACTGCGAGCACGACGTTTAGCATTTGAAGCCGGATCAAAGCATAATCCGTTTGTTGTTAAACTGTTACATGTTCCATTTTCAGTTTTATTGTTTGTATAATTAATATCTAATGTATTTTGAATTGCATTACATTCACACGGATCATCAGCCGGAACGACTAAATAGCCATTCGGTATATCAAATAAATTAACACTGGAAGAAATGCGAGGATTACTGGGATCATTTGTTTTGGTAACTATTTCTCTACGATATCCTTTTATTGGTCCTGCTTTAAATAATAAACTGCCTTCCATTGTTATGGTATTTTCATTTTTAGTAATTGCAGATGTAATTTGATTAAATGTTTTACCTTTCCATTGTATATTGGACGACATTATATACTATAAAAACATTATTTTTCTCTTTATAATTTAATGAACAGAAGAGTTTAGATATGATGATTTTGTTAAAGATGCTCGGTCACCTTTTTGACATGAATAAGTAACATTGTTTAAAGAGATTACAAATGTGATTGCATATTAAGAAGACTTGTTTTAAAAATAGTTTAAATATGTTATTTCTAATAATATAATGAATATTTTATTAGAACCGTCTTATTTTTATAAAAATAATGAATATGAATTACTGGGAAAAATACATTTTTTAGATACGAAACCAAACAATATAATGGAAGGTGAATTTACTAAACTTATTTTTTCCAATGTCGATTTTTCATTAAACGGACTTTATTTGTTAGTGAATTTAGATAATATTGAAGAAAGGCCATGTGAAAACAAGAACAAATTCATATTAAAATTTCCATCAAATAATTTAAATAACATTTCCTTGATTCACAGTATTGTACAAATAGAACAAAGAATATTGGATATTTATAGTAAATATAAGAAGCCAAAAAAATATGCGAAATATGCACTTCATCAACAGTTAACAAATGGATTTTTACATGCTTATTATGAAAGGAACATTCATAAATCAAAGTATATGTTAAAAATATCAGGGGTCTGGGAAACAGCACAAAGTTATGGAATTACTTATAAATTCTCAAAATTATAACATTACTAATCCCATAGCTGGTTTTCTTTTTGAAAATGGTCTATTCCCCTTTTTGAGGTCATGAACAAAACGTCCAGTCATATCTTCTCTTCTACCTGTTTCGAATTCTGTTACATTTACCATTTCTTCCTGAATATTGTATTTTAAGTTATGAATAGAACTCCAACCTTCGTGACTATTGTTTTTATATTGACTAAATTCATTTCTATTGACTTCGCGATTATTTCCATTTTGCAAATGAATAATATTTCCATCCAATAGAGGGAAAAATACTGAACGATCTATGGTCAAGTTCATTCTTAGTGCCCGATGATATATCAAATTGTCTTCGTACCCCCAAGACCAATAATTTGGAAATCCGTTAATCGTTTCATAATCATGTGCTTTTATAGAAAAAATACCGCCTAATGTATTTTTCACACCATAAAAGTGTTTGATTACTTTTGGTTTTGTATCATAGTCTAAAAAATTCTTGACGTATGGTAAAGTGTCTAAATCATTGAAAATTAAAGTGATTTTTCCGTATTCACTTGGATATAGATTTTTCACAAGTAAGAAGCCGATATTTTTCATAGCTCCTCGGTTGAACGAACGATTGTCTTTTTGATGAATAAAAAAGATTTTGTAATCTTTTTTGTCAAAATCTTCTAAAATATATTTCATATGTCTTTTGAAAAAATCCAATTGTAGTGGTCGGTCTCTGTAAGGAACAATAAATACCATTTTTGGCGTGTGTTTGTTCATAATTTTGTTTTCATCAAAATCATTCATTTTATTATTTTGTTATATTAAAATAATAAAGTTTTACGCATCGCAATATTTTTCGAGTATTTTGGAAGGGACCATTTTATCTTTTAATGCTTCGATTTTCTTAAAACATTTGTTTATGGTGACTTCACTTACACTAGTAATATTGCGCACATCACTTTTCGTAATGTTTTGGTTACATATTTGACAAACAAAATAAATGATACCTGCCGCAATTGATTGAGGTGTATTATCACTAATATGTTCGCCTTTTTCTATTTTCATGGCAATAAAATTTGCTAATTTTGTTAATTCAGGACTCATATGTAATTGACTACAATATCTATCGATAAATGAGCTAGGATTGCTCGTGCAAAGCATATCGCTTTGCGAAGAAAGTGTTCCATCATTATTACGATCTATATTACATAAAATATTGACTGCTAAAGAACATCCGTTTGTTGCACTTGTTTTGTCTAATTTAAATATTTCGGCTATTTCGTGAGATGTTCGTGGACAGCTATTCAATCTGCAAGATAGATAAATAGAGGCTGCTTTAATACCGTCACGATTAATACCGCGAAACATCTTTTGTTCCGAAATGTCTTTATGAATAGCCATCGCATCGTCAATAAATATTTTAGGTATACCTGCATTTTTCGCCATAATATTGATGAATTGAAATTCGTCGTATAGTGATTTTTCACGATGAGGCATTGCTTGCCATTCAGTCCATTTACGCAAACGTTTCATTTCGAACGAAGCATTGTGAGGACATAATATTTTACAACCGTAGGAGGACTCTTTTAGCAAAGGATTAATGGGATTACCGCAACGTGTAGGATCATTAGCGTTTTTATCCTCACTTCCATAAAATCTCCATTCGGGTGAATAATCCAATGTTTTGGTATACATTCGGCCACATTTGTTATTTGTACATGTAGGAAATCCTTCTTCAGATATCAATAACGGGTTCTCACAATCTAAACAAACGGTAAATGAATTGGTTTCTTCATTCACTTTAGCACTTTCTTTTTCTGCATCGTATACAATATGTATGTTTGAAGTATCATTTGTTTCGGGTGTTATTTGTTGATCAAATAAATTCCATAATCGATCCTTTTCCTTTTTTGATAAAAGGGTTTTTTTCTTTTTGGTTTTGCCATGACTGACTTCTAATTTAGTGGAATACATGTTTATAGGTTCTAATATAATTTCCATTATTCAATTTTATATTGTTTACATAAATGTGTTTTGGAGCGATTATCATTTTCTCATTATATTATAACTTTTACTATGTCTACGCCATTGACAAAACAAGAAATTATTAATAAAACTTCGATAGAATTAGCTGAAAAAATATGCCAAGAGATGAAAGGTAGTAAAGATTTTGAACAAAGTATAATCAGTATAACGGTAAATTCAATACAACAAGCGTTTGAAGATGAGAAAACAAAAGACTCTTTTACGAATGCTTTGATTAATGGTATAAAACAGTCTTTTCGCTTTATTAAAGGTAGTAATATTTTATTTTATTCTATTTTGAGTGATGAAAAAGGAAAGGAAATATATAGTGAACTTGTTCAAAAAGCATTAAGCAAATCAGTTACACATACAATTGAAGTTGATAATTTCATTGATTATTTAATTAGCGAATTCAATACCATAATTAGAGAAAAACAGAATTTTTTATTTGAAAATGATGGAATGACTGGTGGTGGTGATGGAGAGGTTGCTGAGACTCTTTTTGAGGGTGCTGAGACTGTTGGTGAGGGTGTTGAGGGTGCTGTTGGTGAGGGTGCTGCTACTGAGAGTGAAGATGTTGCTGGGACTACTGCTACTAGTAAACCTAGTGCTTTCAGTAATTTTGCGAATTCGGCATCTGAAAATTTGATGAAGACAGCAAATAAAATAACTGGTTCCAAAGAATTAACTTTTGAGGAGAAAAATAAAGTAAAGGAGATAAATGAAGCCCTTAGTAGATTACCGAGTAAAAAAACGTTAGAGCAACAAAAAGAATATCATAATTATTATAAGGAACTTGCGCAAATACACGGAAATGTAAAAACAGTACAAAAACATCAGGCAAGAATAGATCATGTAGAAGCAAAAGAGAAGTATGATACAGCAAAAACAGAATATCTTGACCATATGAAAAACGAACCAAAAAAACCTGATGAAAATAGTAGTGAAGAGGATAAGAAAAATTACGAAACAAGCCATAACGAATGGAAAAATAAATTAAGTGAGAAGATGAACAATTTAAATGACATAAAACAAGAAGTAAAAAATAAAAAAGATTTGGTTGATAAAGTAACAAACACAGGCACATTAAAAACAGGGGTAAGAAAGTTCGGTAAAAGAGCAGGTAAGACAGTAAAAAAAGGATTTGGAACCGCATTAAAAGGTTTTGGAATTACTTCAAATAGTCCTTCAACAAGTCAACCATCACAGGAAACGGAAACGGAAACATCATCCGGAGGACCCTCCGATCCAGATCAACTATTGAATGACTATACAGGGGATTTATTAAAAGGATTAAATAAAAATATTGGTCAAACAAAGGATTTGATTGCAAAGAAAATAAACAACTCAGTTTATAGTCATATTCGTAGAAATCCGGGTGTTGTATTAAATTCTCTTTCTCATGTCATAAATTCACCTAATACAACTCAAAATTTAACAGGATTAACACTCAAAATATTGATTTGTAGTTGTCTAACAAACAATAGTCTTTTGGTTGGAAGCGCTATGCAAAAACAATTTAAAGAACATAGAGATAAGGAAGAAGAGAATAAAGAACAAAAAACGGACAATTCTCAAGAATATGTAACAACCAACATATTCATTAATGGTTTTACAGATAAATTATTAACAGAATTAGAAAAGAAAGTATTTTTACACCTTTGAACATTTAAAATGGGATAAAATCATACAAAATCATATATATATACTATATAATGGATATTGAATTTTATTATGTAAGCAACAGAACATTGAATAATGGTCTAAACAGAAATATAATCAACATAAATCCACATATCTTACACTCTTATGAAGTAATAAAAAAAAGAAATAATTA
>CEQI01006936.1_pt1 | contig 15538 bp, 13 predicted proteins | sample 531011 | NCBI WGS metagenome assembly CEQI01 (sample SAMEA2621204, study PRJEB7988) | marine metagenome | biome: marine biome (ENVO:00000447); feature: surface water layer (ENVO:00002042); material: "saline water (ENVO:00002010), including plankton (ENVO:xxxxxxxx)" | depth 5 m
CGCTCAAAAGTTCAAAGATAAATTAGCTCATCAGCAAGAAATATTAATGAATATTGCTGATATGATTAATATCATTTATCTGTGTGAATCTACTTTACTACGTGTTTTAAAGACTACTAATAATAGCTTATCAACTAATTTCGATTCCCAACAACTCATGCTTAAAGTATTAATTTATGATTCATGCCAGGAGATGAATAAATTTGGTAAAAATACAGTTTACGCCTTCAGTGAAGGAGATGAAGCAAGCATGATGATATTGGGCCTTAAGCGTTTTACAAAACATTCAGGAATTAATGCCATTGAACTGAGAAGAAAGATTGCAAAACAAATTATTGATGCTAATGAATATTGCTTCTGATAATTTGTTATTTTATTTTGTTTATTTTATTTATATTAAATTATTATTCTGTTTTTTAAAATTAATGTGAAATAATAAACTTCTTTTTTTATTATGCTTGCATATTAATTTTGTTTTTATATATTTGCTCGGATTGAACATTATATAAAATGAAAAATTGGCATTATAAAATCTTTTTTAGTACTGTTTTAAGCTTTTTATTTATAGTACTTCATGCACAGCAACCAGTTAATTATGTTGTAGAAATAGTTGAGTTAGACATGAGCGGTAGTGGCTCATGTAATGATGGGCAAGGAAATGAAGAAGAACCAACATGGTTGATTTGGACTAACGACAACGTCAATTCAACATGGGACGGAGGATATTGCCATACAGACGATGCCGACTTTACCAGCTCATCTACCCCCGCACACGTACCACAGACCAATAAGATTGTTTCATCTCGTAACAACACTATAGCCAATCAAATAAACATCAAATTCGAAGGCTGGGAAGATGATTGTGGATCAAGATGTGGCTACCAAAGTAGTTGTGGATTTTTTCAAGGTGATGACAATTATCAATTTGTAAATCCTATTGGCTCTATATCTTTCAGAAGTCAACCTCCATGTACTTGGACACAATACTCTTTTGCTGCTGGATGTTTTTCATTTAAAATTAAAATAAAATGGGAATACAGTGACTTCAGTGCTGGCGCAGATACATCAACATGTTTTAACAACCTAAACTTAAATGCAGTTGGCAATGGAGAGTGGTCTATACTTTCAGGTGGTGCTGCAAGTTTTAGCAATAGTACAGATCCAATTTCAAACTTTATTGGAACTCTTGGGAATTCTTACCAACTACTTTGGCAAAGCCCGTCAAATTCTTCATGTATTACAAACAACAATACAGATACAGTTTTAGTTACACTTAACAATATTATATCCCAAGATATTGTAAACACGTGTGGTAGTTACACTTGGATAAATGGCATAACCTATACTTCAAGTAACAATACTGCTTCCCAAGTTCTAACATCTATTAATGGATGTGACAGTACCGTTTATTTAAACTTAACAATAAATAATAATCCTAACCCAAATCTATCATCTAGCCCCTCATCTTCTATTTGCGCTAATGAGGGAATAACCTTTTCTGCCAATAATGGTGTAAACTATGATTGGCAAATTGGTGCTAATGGAACTATTTTTCAATCTGGAGGAACTGCTACTTACTACACTGATTCCCTTTCCAACTCTGACACTGTGTATGTTACAGTTACTGGATCAAATGGATGTTCAACTACTTCCTATTTATATGTTAATGTCAACACTCTTCCAATATGTAGTATTACTCCTAGTGACACCTCAATTTGCGAGGGCTCTAGTGTACTACTTAATGGAACTAACACTTCTGTAGGAGTTACTTATTTGTGGAATGATCCCAACGCTACAACAACATCTACACTTAATGTGAGTGACACAGGCTACTATGAGCTTACTATTACAGACAACAACGGCTGTAGAGCCTATGATGGAGTTCAAATTTCCTATTATCCCAACACAGTAATTAGCCTTGGACCAGATTTTTCAATTTGTGAAGGTGGAGACACCACATTATCAATTGGACCTGGATTTCTATCATACAACTGGTCTAATGGAAGCAATGCAGACACTGCTTTACTTGGACCTGGAAATCATTTTGTTGAAATACAAGACCTAAATACATGTTCTGCTTTTGACACTATTTTTATTGACTCATTTCCAAATAATTTTATCGATCTTGGCAATGACTCTGCAATTTGTGAAGACAACGTTTTTAACCTATCAGCTGGCTTGGGTCACAGTCTATACAGATGGAATACTGGCGCACAAACTCCAGTTATTTTAATTAATACTATTGATACTTTTTGGGTAGAGGTAGTCAATACAAATGGATGTGTTGATTATGACACCATCATTTTTGACACATTAGTTAATACATTCCAATTAACATCTGACACTACAATTTATCTTGGAGGTTCTGTTGATTTATCAGCATACGGTGGGACAAGTTACCTTTGGGACAATGGTGATACTAATGCAACTACAAATTACGCCCCGCTTGAAAACACAACCGCTTGGGTAGTGATTGATTATGGAAATGCATGTTATGACAGCGCATATGTCAACATTTTAATTTACGATGGAGTAAATGTCTTTATTCCTAATTTATTTACCCCTAATGGAGATGGAAACAACGACATCTTTAAAGCCTATGGATACGGTTTTGAAGATAATATTGAATTCAAAATTTACAATAGATGGAATAGAGTTGTATATGAAGCATTCACTTTTGACGCATTAAAAAACATTGGCTGGGATGGTAAATTCAATGGCGAAGACCAACCAGATGGTGTTTACATATGGACTTTAAATGCAACCGATTTAAATGGACAAACCAATCCTAAGTCAGAACTTATGAAAGGTACTTTATTATTAAACAGATAATCATGAAGAGAATCATTTTAATTTTTGTTGGAATAATTTCTGTGGCTTATGGCCAAGATGCTTTTTTCTCCAACTTTTACAGATCTTACGCTTTAAGTAATCCGTCTGCAATCATCATGCAAGACGACATTAATATAACTGCTTTACACAGAAGTCAGTGGTCAGGGATTGTGAGTCCGTTTACTAGTTCTCAGCTTGAAGGATATTACGGAATTAGAAAAGCCAATTCTAATGAAAAGATTGGTTCAATTGGATTTTCCGCCATCAATGAAAGATTAGGCAACCATGGATACACCAGAAATAGTTACTCTATTACAGGAGCATATAACTTAAAAATTGCCAATGACCAGCATCTGGCAGCTGGAATTAAATTAGGCTATTTCAACTCAGGTACTGACTTAAATGCATTATCTACAGGGAATCAATTTCAAAATGGATATTACCAAGCAACTAACCCGCTTGGCGAAAGTATGAATAATCCTGTTTTCAGTGGATTTGAACTATCTCCATCATTTACTTGGTATCAACATGACGAGGAACATCACTATAAACACTATGCGGGAATTACATTATTTAATTTGAACCAACCTAAGTTATCAAACTTAAATAACGAATATAAAATGCCTTTACGTCTAGCTATTAATGCAGGTAGTAGAGTATACATTAAAAATCTAACACTTTTACCAAGAGGAATGTTCCAATTACAAGGAAATCAATCACAAATTGTAGGGGGAACAGATGTGGTATATAGTTTAGGGAATAATCAATTTGGGCTTGGAGGATATTATAGATTGGGAGATGCTGCCATTGCTAGCTTTAAGTATTTTTCAGATTTTATTGATGTTGGTATTTCTTATGATTTTAACACTTCAAATATCAACAATACCTCTTCTTCAAATGGTAATTCATTCGAGATTTTTGTGGATTATAAAATAAAACAAGAAATAAAGTATAAGCAATTTGAGGTTCTGATTGAACTTTTTGACGAAGACACTAAGGAGCCTTTAGTTGGAAATGGAAACTTTAAAAATTTGACTACAAAAGCTAAAGGAAAGCTATTTGAAAATAAAGCTAAGCACTACGCTACTTTTAATGAAAAAGAAAAAATACAATTGATTTTTTCTCATCCTGAATATGAAACTAAAAAGTTAGTTGTAACAGGTGAAGAAGGTGATGAAGTAAATCAAAAGATTTATATGAGTAAATTGATAAAATTATTTGATTTTGAATTAGAAATTTTTGACAAAGAGACAAGCAATCCATTGGTCGTAGACATTACCCTTATTAACCAAAACAACGGAGATAAAAAACTACTGGGTAATGACAGTAAATTCACTACACAATTTGAATTAGGTGAAAAATATACGCTTTCATTAGATGCTGAAGGATATGACAATAAAATTATAGAAATTAGGTATAATAAAATTGGAACATTAAGTAAAACCGTTTTTGTAACTCCTACAAAACCGACTATAGAAACAAGCAACTTGATTTTAGCCATTAAAGATGAAATTACCTTAGAGTCTATCCCATCCACCATTATGGCTATCAACATAAGTGACCCTGTTAATCACTCAAGCTCTCTAATAGCATTGAATGATAACCCTCCACCTACATTTCCATTGGAAGTAGGTCAGTCCTATGAAATATTAGTGACAAAAGAAGGATACTTTAATAAAACTATTAAAATTGATAATCAAAGTAAAAATGACATTCTTCAAGAAATTTTAATGACCCCAGTTGAAATTGGTAAAAGCATAATAATTGATGATTTACATTTCAAAACTGGTTTAACTGAGCTTGATGATGATTCCTATCGACTATTAGACCAATTAGTTGACTTCATGTCACACAATTCAACATTAAAAGTGGAAATTGCAGGACATACCGATAGTGATGGATCCGAAGAATTTAATCAAAGCCTTTCCGAAGGAAGAGCCCAATCTGCTGTAAATTATATAATTGAAAAAGGAATTGACGAAAGTAGATTGGTAGCTAAAGGTTACGGAGAATCTGAACCAATGGTTGAAAATGACACAGAGGAAAACAAAGCTAAAAACAGAAGAGTTGAATTAAAAGTAATTGGAAAATAATCTTTTGAAGTCACCTAAACAAGAGATTAAAGAACACCAACTTTATATAACTAATTTATTTGTCTGGATAAAGCTCTTAGTGCAAAACGGAATCGTATTAAAACACTTTTCAAAATATTTAAAGATTACGTTTTTCACCGTTATATCTACCCCAATTCAACTTTTACAATACATCTATTTATCACCAAAAAGACTCACTAAAAAAGAGTTACCGCATGATCCTATTTTTATCATTGGACACTGGCGAAGCGGAACTACTCACCTTCATTATTTAATGAATCTTGATGATCAATTCATATGCTTAGAAAATTTCCAAGCGTTTTTTTTTAGAATAGCTTTTGTAAGTAGGCGAATTTTAAGACCAGTTCTTCAACAATTTATGCCTGACAAAAGACCTCAAGACAATATTACCATAAATGCTTTTTCTCCTTGTGAAGAAGAGCACCCACTTACTAATTTAACTGTATTAAGTGGGATGCAAAGCTTCTTTTTTGGAAAGAATATAAAATACTTCAATAAAGGAAATTTACACCAAGGGCTAACAAAAAGAGAAAGTAAAAAATGGATTAATACATATCATAATATGCTTCTGCAAATTCAATGGTTTAATAAATCAAATAAGCAATTACTGTTAAAAAACCCTCACAATACAGCTAGAGTAAAACTATTGTTAGAAAAATACCCAAAAGCAAAATTTATTTATTTACACCGGAATCCACTTGAAGTTTATAGCTCCATGCATCACCTCTACAAGAAAACCATTTCAACTCAACATTTACAAGAAATAAACAATAGTGATGTAAAGCAAAACATCATATACTTTTATCAATCAACCATTGAAGGTTATTTAAAAAATAGATCTTTAATTCCACCCAACCAACTTATTGAAATTTCTTACAAGGAACTTGACGAAGCACCTGTAAATACAATAAATAAAATATATAAATCATTGAAAATCAACGGATTTAAAAGAGTCGAAGGAAAGTTAACTTCCTATTGCAACAGCCTTAAAGATTACAAGAAAAATAATTTCAGAGCATTATCAACAGAAGATGAATTAAGCGTTAGAAAGAAATGGAAAATAGGTTTTGAAGCTTGGAAATATTAAATAAAATACAAAAGAACCTCCAAAAATTATATTAATTCCCTGAAATGAAGCATACATATAAGAAGCATCAAATGTATACCCATTAGGATTATCAATCTCATCATCCACATATTGATCAAATGGATCATGAGCTCTTAGAATAGAATAATTCGGTGGCGTAAAATTAAATAGGTTTCTTACTCCTAAATACAAGCTCCTTCTATTGGAAAAGTTTTTAGTTAATTTAATGTTATGTATCGAATAAGGTGAAGAATGTGCCGGTCTGAAATCATTCTCTAATAAAGGAAGTCTTATAGGCCCATACCTACTTGCCGTGTAATCTAATTGAATACCCCACTTAATAAGTTCATATGCAATATTGTATTTAAAACTATTTTGCTCACTAAGCAGCTGTTGAGTTTTTATAACATTATTATTCTCATCATAATTAAATACACCTACATCTAAAAGAGTACCATTAGCATTTAATTTAAGCGGTATTTCTTTGCATTGTAAACCCAATTGAAGACTTAACCCTTTTGACACTGAATATCCGTCAAGGTTACTGTATATAATTTGATTGTCATTGGTCTCAAAATCTGGAATAATTTTATTAGAGAAATGAGTATAGAACATTGACCCTTCAGCATGAAAATCAAAAAATGTAGTTTTTTGGTCTGTTGAAATATTGATATTCGCATTTTTTGAACGCTCAGGAAGTAAAGACTCATTAAAAATAACCTCTCTTGCACCAGTTAATGCGGCATGATCTTCTGTAAATACATTAACTACTCTAAATCCATTACCTAATCCAAGTCTAAGCGTGGTTTTATCAGAAAAACTATGCTGATAATTAAATCTAGGGGAATTGATTACACCATGTTTGGAATGTAAATCTGTTCGCCAGCCTAAAAGCACTTTGTTTTTATCATTAAAACTCAATTGGTCTTGTACAAAAAATCCAGGTAGCCACCATTCGTTAGCAATAACAGTAGCAGGTGTATTGTCATCATATAAATTATAGCGTAACGCTAATCCAGTAAGTAGTTTGTTTTTTTGTCCCAAATCCTTGTGCCATGTTAACTGGCTAAAGCCTATAACCTGCTTTGCATTATAGGATGTAATTCCATACCAAGATTGTTGTTTGTGCCAACTGTAAGAATTTTTCCAAATTAGTTGCTTAGCGAAGGGAATATGATAAGAGGAGTAGGCTTCAAATCGATTAGTCAATATTGATTCTCCATAAATCTCATTACTTCCTCTATAAGTTTCATCCCAATTCATTTGACCACCCCACCTATCTTCATGCATATATCTTAACGAAATATTAAATGGTTTTTTTTGTGTTGACTTTGGATAAATGTAAAACTTATTGAAAACCGAATATCTATTTTTCAATGCAAGGTCTGTGAAGTTATCACCGTTATTATCTTTTGGATTGGCGTATTTTAAAACATCAAACGTTGTAAATGACTTTACTCTTTTTTTATTTAACATTTTAAATAGCGCTGAACCTTGAAATTCACCCCATGATGAAATATTAAAATCAATACTCAAATTTGGAAGGCAAGAAACATCTTTGGTTATTACATTAATTAATCCAGCCATAGCCTCTGAACCATATAATGTTGAAGCTGGCCCTTTCACAACCTCTAATTGATGTATTAAACTTGTAGGTATGCCTTGTAATCCATAAACAGTAGATAAGCCGCCCATTAGTGGCATTCCATCAATAACTACCATGGCATATGAACCCTCCATACCATTAATGTGTATATCTCCAGTATTGCAGACAGCACAATTTAATTGTGGTCTAACACCTGCAATTTGGTCGGTAGATTCAACAAGGCTTGGGGATGGAATTTTCTTTAAATAGGATGAATTGTATACATCAACAAGAATTGGACTATCTTTTCTTTTAATCAACTGAAGCGTACCACTAATCACAAGTTCATCAAGAAATTTATTATTTTCTTCCATCGTTATCAGCAATTCTGAAGAAGTACTCAATTTTACCAATTTTTCATTGTAACCAATTGCAGAAATCAATATTGTGGAACTATTCTTGGATGTGCTTAATTTAAAAAAACCATCAATATCGCATCTAAAAATTTCTTCAAATTGAGTTTCTATGTGAGCAAAAGGAATTCCATCACCATTTTTATCTACAACTTGACCATTGTAAAAAAAGTTATTTTGCCCATTAACTATAGCTAATTGCAGCATAAAAAAACAGAGAATATAGATCTTTTTCAACATCGAATATTTTACAAAACTAATAAAATTTTTAGCCTTGTCTAAAAATTAATTACTTTTACACTAAATGAATACAAAATCAGAAGAAGATTATCTAAAGTGCTTATATCATTTGCAAGAAGGAAAATCAGCTGTATCCACAAATGAAATAGCCAAATACTTATCCATGAAGGCATCTAGCGTAAGTGATATGTTAAAAAAACTTGCGGATAAAAACCTGGTGAATTACCTAAGATACAAAGGATCTACTTTAACAAAAAAAGGAGAGCTTGTTGCACTCAACATTATCAGAAAACATCGATTATGGGAAACTTTTTTGGTGGAAAAATTAGGCATTAGTTGGAGTAAAGTTCATTTCATTGCCGAACAGCTGGAACATGTTAATTCAAAAGAACTAATTGAAAAACTTGATCATTTTCTTGGTCATCCAGACATTGACCCTCATGGTGATCCCATCCCTAAGAAAAACGGCACAATAGCAACACTTAATCAGAAATTATTATCTGAACTAAATATTCAAGAAAAGGGTGTAATAACGGGTGTTAAAAAAGGTACTCCTTCCCTATTAAATTACCTAGACAAACAAAACATCAAACTTGGAAATTCAATTCATTTAATATCTAAAATAGAGTTTGATCATTCTCTTGAAGTAAAAATAAATAATAAGAAAATAACATTGTCAGAAAAAATTTGCAATAATCTATTAATTGAAGTGTCTTATGGATGAGTTGAAAATTTGGTTTATTAACCAAAATCCAGTTATTCAAGCCCTTTTAGCAGGCATATTCACTTGGGTATTAACCGCTATCGGTGCAGGATTGGTTTTTTTCTTTAAATCATCAAATAGAAAAGTATTAGATATGTCCCTGGGATTTACTGGTGGTGTTATGATTGCTGCCAGTTTTTGGTCCCTTCTAGCTCCTGCTATAGAGTATGTTGAAATGCAGAATAAAATAGGCGCTTCTAATATGCCCTCTTGGTTTGCCCCTACAGTAGGCTTTCTTTTGGGTGCATTATTCCTTTTTATTTTAGATAAAATTATACCTCACTTACATCTTTTCAACAAGAAAAAAGATGCTGAGGGGATGAGTACTAACTGGCAAAAAACAATTCTTCTTGTTTTAGCCATCGCCTTGCATAATATTCCTGAGGGATTAGCAGTTGGAGTAGCCTTTGGTGCATTAGCTTTTCCAGAGTTTGGAGGGATGGAATTAGAAGGGGTTTTCACCATTGGAACAGCTGTTGCTCTTGCCATAGGAATTGCCATACAAAATTTTCCAGAAGGATTTGCAGTTTCAATGCCTTTAAGAAGACAAGGTTTAACTAGATTCAAATCTTGGCAATGGGGTCAATTGTCTGCTATTGTAGAACCTATATTTGCTGTAATTGGTGCAGCTATTGTCATACAAGTTCTACCCATTTTACCCTACGCATTATCATTTGCTGCAGGCGCTATGATCTTTATAGTTGTAGAAGAGGTAATTCCCGAGAGTCAAAAAGGAGGCAATACAGATCTCGCAACTATGGGGTTAATTATTGGGTTTATAGTAATGATGAGCTTAGATGTAGGACTAGGCTAAATAAGGACTATATCTACCAAGTAATCTTTATTAACAGAACTGTTAAGATCCATAATCAACTTTGATTTTTGCATGGCAATTTCCTGTTTGAAAGCCGCACTTTCTAACTTCAAATACAACTTATTCTCTTTAACAAAGATCTTTTTTACTTTCTTCATAAGAAAGGGACCCATCATTTTCTCAAAATTAACTTGAATTTGATGATTGGTGAATTTTTTGGACAAACCAGAAGTCTGAATAAATTGATTCACAACATCACCTAATTTTTCTTCTTTGGAGCTTCTTTTTTTCAATAGCTATGATTTAACAGTGCCAGAAATAATTTCAAATTGATTAAACGTGACGTTAAAATCAGACAATACGCTTGGAACTTTAGTTGTACTTGTATCAGTAATAAAACATTGCCCTACTTTATTCATCCTTATCAAATCTAAAATGTACCCTACCCTGTTGTCATCTAATTTATCAAAAATATCATCAAGAAGCAGTACTGGACTAACCTTTTTCTGTTGCCTTATAAACTCGTATTTAGCCAATTTAAGTGCAATCAAATATGTTTTTTGTTGACCTTGAGATCCAAATTTTTTAATGGGATGGCCTTCAATTGAAAAAACCAAATCTTCCCTGTGAATACCTGCAGAAGTGTATCCTAATTTTTCATCTTTTGATCTATTCAACTGAAATAATTCACTTAATGTATGGTCATTTAAATCAGTATCGTACAACAAATCAACATGCTCTAAATTTGATGAAATATCTCTGTAAAATTGGTTAAATAAAGGGGTGAACTCGTCAATAAAATCCTTTCTAACTTTGTAAATTAACCTTGCTTTTTCGTCCATACTGGTTTCATATACCTCTAACAAATCATAGGATTTTTGAAAACGAACATCCTTAAGCATAGCGTTTCGCTGCTTAAGCAATTTATTGTAGCTAAGTAAGTCTGCTAAATACTGTTTGTTGAACTGAGATATTAAACCATCTAAAAATTTTCTTCTAGTGTCACTACCCTCTAAAATGAGATTAATATCATAGGGTGTTATCATAACTACGGGAAATACTCCAATATGGTCAGCTAACTTCTTATATACTTTTTTATTTTTTCTAAAAACTTTCTTTTCCGCTTTCTTCATTCCACAATACAAGTCAAAAGTGGATTCTTTATCTTCAATTTTTCCTTGAACAACAAAAAAATTCTCATTGAAATTAACGTTTTGGCTATCAATAGAATTAAAAAAACTCTTTGTATAACTCAAATAATAGATGGCATCCAATAAGTTAGTCTTACCTTGACCATTGTTTCCTAAAAAGCAATTAACAGATGAAGAGAAAGAAAATTCTGCCTGATTAATATTTTTAAAATTAACTAAACTTAATTCAGAAATAAACATGGTATAAAAATAGAACTCAAAAGAAACTATAATTTATAAAAAAAACTATTTTTGCACACCAATAAATATTAAAATGGCAGAAGAGAAAGACACATCTACCCAAAAAGAAAATTCAGCGGTTAAAAATAATGATGAAAATCAAGTTGTTGAGGATCAATCAAACAGTTCATTTGCAGATAGATTTGATTTAGAGCAAATTCTTGGTGAAAAAACTTATGAATTTTACCTCGCTAACAAAAAACCAGCAAACACTATTGTAGTTGCACTTCTTTTATTGCTAGTTAGTATAGTTGGTTACAAATACATTTATGTAAACAAGATTTTAATTCCAAAACAAACAGAATCTTTAGAAGCAATCTGGAGAGCCGAGAACAAAGCTTTTGACGAACAAAGTTGGAGTGAAGCTATAAATGGAGATTCATTAGGTCTATTTGATGGTTTTAAAAGAGTAAGTGAAGATTTTGAGGGATATCAAGGTGGAGATATAGCTTTATATAATCTAGGTATAAGTTATCTAAACAATAAAGAATATCAGGAAGCTATAAAAACATTGGAAAAAGTCAATTTTGATGATGAATTGCTAGGAACAGTAACTTATGGAGCTATTGGAGACGCTTTTTTACAACTTGGTGCAGTGAATGATGCGCTAGATTATTACAAGAAGGCTTATACCAGAAGAGATAATGAATTAACAACGCCCATATACCTGATGAAGGCAGCATTGTGTTTAGAAATTATAGAGGACTATGACATGGCTATTGGGTTGTATAGAGATGTTGTTCAAAAATATCCTCAATCTAGTGTTGCTAATAACGCAGAAAAATACATGGAAAGTTTAATGTTGGGTAAACCTGTTTATCAGTTTCAGAAAGAAAATATAGAGTAATGGCCACTGCTGGTAAAAACTTATCAGATAATATTTCTGTAAACCTCACCCGTCCAGAAAAAATAAAAATTGGAGTAGTTGTATCTGAATGGAATGATGATATAACGTCAAGGCTTTTAGCAGGAGTAAAGGAAACTCTTTTAAAGAACAATATAGCCTCCAACAATATTTATATTCACAATGTACCTGGAACATTTGAGCTTCCCTTAGGTGCACAATATCTTTTTGAAAACAGCCTTGTAGATGGCGTTATTTGTGTTGGTTGTGTAATTCAAGGAGAAACAAAACATTTTGATTACGTATGTGAAGGTGCCACTAATGGTATAATGCAAGTTTCATTGCGCTATAATAAACCGGCAACATTTTGTGTTTTAACAGACCAAAATAAACAACAATCAATTGAAAGGTCTGGAGGAAAACATGGCAACAAAGGAGTTGAATGTACAGTGGCCTGTCTTAAGATGATCAACCTTAAAAACGAGATTAATACACCTAAAGGTAAGATTGGGTTTTAACTTTCTAAAATACTTTTTATATCTGGTTTAAAATACAATTCAGACTTCATTACTTTACCATCTTCTCTGTATATTGGTTTCCCATTTTTATCCAATTTACTCATATTACTTCTCTGAATCTCAACAAAAACATCGGCAATTTTATCTTGTAGTCCGTGTTTTAATATTGTACCACAAAGGATATAAAGCATATCTCCAAGTGCATCTGCAATTTCAACCAAATCGCCTTCTTTTGCAGCTTGTAAATACTCTTCATTTTCCTCTTTCATAAGATTATACCTAAGATTAAGGTCTGAATCACTTATTGAATTAACTGGTGAGTATGCATTGGATATTCCAAATGAATTATGAAACTCCTCAACGGCTTCAATACAATTACTTAGCGTTAAATTTTCTTTCATTGGATAAAGGTAATTTTCAAATGGAATTTTCAATAAGAAATTTTAGGAAAATAGTTAACATATATTAACAGGAGTGTTGTTTAACAAATTAAAAGATTAATGATTTTTACCTAAACAAAGTTTTATACAATGGAAGTACAAACAAATTCAACGTCAGTAGATAATGTCAATATAGCTGAGATCAATGAGTTAATTCAAAAGGAAAGTGGTTTTATTGACCTTATTAACATGGAAGTTAAGAAAGTAATTGTAGGTCAACAACACATGATTGAAAGCCTTTTAATTGGATTGCTTTCAAACGGTCATATATTATTAGAAGGTGTACCAGGGCTTGCCAAAACTTTAGCCATTAGCACACTGTCTAATATTATAAACGTAGATTTTAAAAGAGTTCAATTTACACCTGATTTACTGCCTGCCGATTTATTAGGGACGATGATTTACAATCAGAAAAAAGAAGAATTTATCTCAAAAAAAGGACCTCTATTTTCTAACTTTATTTTAGCTGATGAAATAAATAGAGCTCCAGCAAAGGTTCAAAGTGCACTTCTTGAAGCAATGCAAGAAAGACAAATTACCATTGGTGATCAAACTTATCAATTACCAGAACCTTTTTTAGTTATGGCTACTCAAAATCCAATTGAACAAGAAGGCACCTATCCTCTTCCAGAAGCCCAAGTAGATCGATTCATGCTAAAAGTAGTAATGCCCTATCCCAACAGAGAAGAAGAAAAACTAATAGTAAGAGCTAATGTTTCTACAGCTGGGTTTGAAAAACCAAATAAAGTCGTTGATCCTAAGCAAATTGTTCGCGCTAGAGAAGTAGTGAAACAAATTTACATGGATGAAAAAATTGAAAAATATATTGTAGACATAGTTTATGCTACTAGGGAACCTGAATATTATCAATTAGACAAAGTGAAACACTACATTTCATTTGGCGGTTCACCTAGAGCAAGTATTTCCTTAGCCAATGCAGCAAAATCTTATGCTTTTTTAAAGAAACGAGGATATGTAATTCCAGAAGATGTTAGAGCTGTATGTAAAGATGTTCTTCGTCATAGAATAGGTTTATCCTATGAAGCAGAAGCAGAAAATGTATCTACAGAAGACGTAATTACAACCATTTTAAACACAGTAGAAGTACCTTAAACAAATAGTTTGGAAACCAGCGAGTTATTAAAAAAAGTCCGAAAGATTGAGATAAAAACCAGGGGACTTTCCAAGCAAGTTTTCTCTGGTGAATATCACTCCGCATTCAAGGGAAGAGGTATGGCTTTTTCAGAAGTAAGGAATTATATACCTGGAGATGAAATTCGCACCATAGATTGGAATGTTACTGCAAGATTTAACGAACCCTTTGTAAAAGTATTTGAAGAAGAAAGAGAATTAACAGTTATGCTGTTGATTGATATTTCAGGTTCTAAATCGTTTGGAACAGATCATGTCTCAAAAAGAGAATTTATCGCTGAAATTGGAGCAGTTTTAGCATTTTCCGCCACTCAAAATAATGATAAAATTGGAGCGATATTATTCTCAGATAAAATCGAATTATATATTCCCCCTAAAAAAGGAAGAAAACATATTTTAAGAATAATAAGAGAGCTAATTGAATTCAAACCTTCATCAACCAAAACCAACATTAGTGAGGTTCTGCAAAACTTCAATAATCTTATTAAAAAGAGATCAATAGCCTTTTTAATTTCAGACTTTATCAATAAGGATTATGAAGATGCCTTAAAGATAACTTCTAAAAAACACGATCTCATTGCTTTGCGAGTTGTTGATCGGAGAGAACGTAATTTAACAGATGTTGGATTATCTCTTTTTAAGGACAGTGAATCAGGTAAAGAAATTTGGATTAATACAAGCAATAAAAGAGTAAGAGAGCAATATTACCAAAATGCATTAGCTATTGAACACAATACTTCTCAAATTTTCAAAAGAGCAAAGGTAGATCATGCCAATCTAAATATTCAAACTGGATATATTAAACCAATAATGAATTTATTTAAAAAAAGATGAGAAAGTTTGTATTAATGTTCATATTATTTCCTTTACTGAGCCTTGCACAAGACCCAGATTTCTCCATCTCATCACCAAAAGAGATCTATAATATTGGTGAGCCAATCACATTATTACTCAACTTGAATATTCCAGCAGATGAATTGATAGATTCGGTTTATTTTAAACTATCTGGCAATGGAGATAGCCTTGGCAACAATTGGGAAATATGGGATACATCTCCAATAGATAAATCCACGAGCTTAAATGATAAAAACAATTATGTTACAAACTATACTCAAGAAATTGTCATTGCTAATTTTGATACTGGAAAATTTGAACTCCCTCCAGCAGTAGCTCACTTAGATTCATCAATTATTTATTCTAACTCATTACCATTCACTATTCTACTTGCTGAAACTGAAGAGAATAAAATTAAAAATATTAAACCCATTTTTGATATTGATATTTCTTATGGTGAATATTTCTGGTA
>CEQI01032913.1_pt1 | contig 15441 bp, 15 predicted proteins | sample 531011 | NCBI WGS metagenome assembly CEQI01 (sample SAMEA2621204, study PRJEB7988) | marine metagenome | biome: marine biome (ENVO:00000447); feature: surface water layer (ENVO:00002042); material: "saline water (ENVO:00002010), including plankton (ENVO:xxxxxxxx)" | depth 5 m
AAGTCGGCGATTGGTCCGCCGTATTTCATGTGCAAGAGTCTGTGACTGCAACATTGTCATAATCCGCCGTTTGAAATCCCGGTTACGCGTGTCAAAAACACTCAACGGGGACCGACACAAAAAGCACGTGGGAAGTTCCCGACGATCCGTCGTTTTCTTCAAATAAGTCACCACACAATCCGTGCAAGCGTTGTGAGCACAGTTGAATATTATGTTTTGAGTGGGTTCAATAGGCATATAGCAAATAGGACAGTCGTTAGAATGAAATTTTTTGTCTACGCGGCGAAATGAAATAGTATCTGCATAGGTTTGCAAATCCATAGTTATAACCTATTTATATTTTTTTTATTTAAATGATCGACTTTGCAAGAAAATTGAAAGAAAACAGTAAAACATAAACAATTATAGAAAAATAATGGAATTTTTGACTACAACAGTGCACACAGACGTCATTCATGCACCTACGAAAAGTGTATATTTGTATTTTCCTAATTCGACACATTGTGACGAATTAGAAAAGTCCTTCATCCTCTCGTACAATGATGCAAGAAAAAGTGATTTTCTAAAGGTGTTATTAGAAAATGATAACTGCGATGAAAACCAGGATAGTTTTCATATTGTTATTCCCAGAAACTTGTATGAAGATATGCGATACAAGGATATTGAATATACATTGAACTTATGGAAAGGAAAAGCTTATATTCCAACACGTTGGGAATTGCGAAACGACACGCATTATGTTTATAGTGATGTGGCAAGACTATGTCAGGCGATTCTCTTGTGTGAAAATATTCCGTTTGTGAAAATATTGAATAAAGAATATCCTCCAATATGTCAACAGCAAAAAAATATTTGAAGGATTTAAAGCGGGATATTGCATGTTTTATTGCTATTAATAAAAATTGAAAGTATTTTTAAATGAATCGTTGATATGAAACAAAATACTAATAAAGTTATAAGAAAATGAATAAGAAACTTTTAAATGCAGTAAAGAATGGATACAAGGAAACTGTGTCCATGCTATTGGAGAATGGAGCGAATGTGAATGCAAAGACAAAACACGGCACGACGGCTCTCATGTGTGCAAGTGAGTATGGATACAAGGAAACTGTGTCTATCCTATTGGAGAATGGAGCGCATGTGAATGCGAAGGATATATATTACGGCAGAACGGCTCTCATGGAGGCAAGCGAGTATGGGCATACACAGATCGTGGCATTGCTATTAGAAAAACGAGCCCACGTCAATGTGAAGGATAATCATGGCAAAACGGCTCTTATAAAAGCAAGTGAGTATGGACATACTCAGACCGTAGCATTGCTACTGGAGAAGGGAGCTAATGTAAATGCAAAGTGGTTATATGGGGGAACGGCTCTCATAGAGGCAAGTAAAAAAGGACACAAAGACATAGTGACATTAATTAAAAATCATATAACTAGAATGGTATGTCTTGTTATAAAAAAAGGAAGAACAAAAAGCCAAAATCCAATCCCATTAGTACGACACTCACACAAAGATATAGCTTATTGTATTGCATTATACGTTACTGAATAAACGTGTAATAATAGAAAAATATTTTTTCAAATTCTTTCAACAATGTTTAAAATCCCTCAATAATTTTCAATTTCCTCGCCTTTTCTTCGTGATCATCGCGATTCCATTTCCCTTCTTTCTCTTCGTTATCTTCTTTTTTCTCGACATTCCCCTCATATATTTCCAACATTTTGGAAACCACTTGACTACGTTGTACGTCACGATGATCCATAGACACCATACGAATCAAGTCACGTTCGCCTTCAAATGCATCTATTTTGCGCATCAAATCCAACAATCCATTGTTTTCCATACGATCACTTTGTTTCAAATCACCGGTAACCACCATCCTGGATTTTTCGCCCAAACGTGTGGCCAACATGAGCATTTGATTGGGTGAAGAATTCTGCATTTCATCGGCAATAATAAATGCACGTTTAAAGGTGCGCCCGCGCATAAATCCCAGCGGAGAAATTTCAATCACACCCGAATTCAACATATTGTCAATGTCTCTCACACTGTAAAATTCCTCCAATATATCGAAAATAGGACGTGTCCATGGGTTCATTTTGGCGATCATATTTCCAGGCAAATAGCCAATGTCTTCTTCTACAGGAACAACCGGGCGGGTCAAAACGATTTTCTGTATATTTCCGCGCTGTAACTCTTGGACGGCAGCGGCACACGCAAACAACGTTTTACCAGTGCCCGCAGGACCCAACGTGACAACCACATCTACAGAATTATTCGCCAACAATTCCACGTATTTTTTTTGGTTGGGTCCTCGGGGACTATACAAGGGGGCCAACGAACGCATGCGGTCATCATATCCGTCTAGAGGAATGGACACACTCGGTTTTTTGGCACGCATCACCATGCGGGAAGTGCGAAGCCCTCGGCAAGCTCCTAAAAGAGAAGTAGACAGAAATAATGAAGCCATTAATTTAATCAGGTTCATATAAAAATAGGCATATTTAATTACGTCGGTTCATTATAACGAATCATGGCCACCAATTTTCGGTTGTCTGCATTTATATCGCCTTGAAACAGCATGGTGGTGAGACCTTGTTCGACAATATAACCCTGTTCCGTTAAATAAGAAAACAATGCGGAAATGTCTTGACTCGTCATAAACGAAGATTGGTCGCGAAATGCAGCGCCACTTCCACCGATCGCACATACAGGATACCGCATAACACAGGGCACACATGCATGACCATTGAAAAAAGGACCGCTATTGGGTCGAAAAGGAGACAAACGAGGGAAATCAATGTTCAATACCATAGCGTTTAGAGGGCCCGGTGGAACAGAACTCAATGTCAAAATTTCGTGATATGTTTTCCAATAAGGGTTCAATATGGGCTCCAAATAAATAGAAAATACACTGGTTTGACAAAAAGGTGAAGACACTTCCATATCACCACAATAACGAGTCTTTTTAGAAGAATCGCAAAAGACCATATTCATGGTTCGTTTTACCATATAGAATTATGTATATTATTTTTCTATTATATTTTCGAGCAAAGCGTTTAAAGAGGAGTTACTATTATAGATTGTGATGTATATATTGTATAAAGTGTAGTATTTTTTCGCACGAATGTCCGAGTGGTCTAAGGAGCCAGACTTAAGACCTGGTAGCGTCAGACGCGTGGGTTCGAACCCCACTTCGTGCATTAACTTTGCCTGTATTCTATGAATAAGAACACAGGAGCTTACATGTTGAGGCAGAGTTTTCGCTTGCATAGCTCAGTTGGTTAGAGCATCGGTCTTATGAGCCGAAGGTCTGCGGTTCGAGCCCGCATGTGAGCACACCCGATTAGCTTAGATGGTAGAGCACCGGCCATTTATGCTGGTAGAGGTAGGTTCGATTCCTGCATCGGGTAGGGGACGGGACATCCCTTCGCCTAGAGCGATAAGTCCCAGAGGAAATGGAGAAACATTACCCCTTCGTTAAATGGTGTTTCATAGTCTTAAGCGAGAAATCCGGGGAGGTGGGGCTTAAGGCCGACCATAATGTCGTAAAACTTTTATTAAGGGGGAAGTAAACTGCTTCCCCTGTAGTCTAACGGTTAGGATGTGGGCCTTTCAAGCCCGAGGTTCGGGTTCGATTCCCGGCAGGGGAAGAAACACGGCTCCTGTAGTGTAGTGGTTATCACTTGGGACTTTGAATCCCAAAACCCCGGTTCGAATCCGGGCAGGAGCTCTCAAAGGAGACAGTAAGTTTTGACGAGATCATGTCGCTGGACTGTCTAAGCGTTATGAGTGGGTGGGACATAATGCATAATCGGGAAAATAGGAGGGATCAAATGAACACTTCAAAAAAATAAAAAAATAGGTTCATTACGGGGTCTCACTTTTGTAAGCGGGGAAAAGAGAATCAGCGTTCTTTTAAAAGGGGGGCTTGCAAAATCTTTCATTGTAATAAATGATTAATGATATTGCATTGAAAGACGGGTAGGGGCAAAAAAGGGGGTGTCGAATAAAAACGCGTCAAAAAAGCTGTCTTAGCTCAGTTGGTTAGAGCATACGACTGTTAATCGTGAGGTCATAGGTTCGATTCCTATAGATAGCGTTTTAAAAGGTTTATTTGTATATCAAGGTAATACAAATAAACAAATGAGATACAGATCATTCGAACAAAAATACGACGTAGAAATCAGGGAAACTTGCGAAAAACATCACCATGCAGTAGAAACTTGCTTGCGAGAACATTTCGAAGATCGATTCGTATGTGAACCTTATGTGAAGGCATTCGAAAAATGCACCAATGAATTTGATAAAATGTTCAAGCAAAAATACCTCTATTCAAAATAGAGGTTTAGAGGAGAACGCATGGATGAGTTATATGACTCATATATTATTATCACACAATAATATAAATAATGGATAAAAAGACAAAATTAATAGGAAAAGGTACGTATGGTTGCGTATATAGACCTCCGTTGTTTGATAAATCGTTTGAAGGAAAAGTGAATGAAAAACAAGTTAGTAAAATCCAAGAAGCAAACGAAGAAACAGAAAACGAAATAAACATCGGGAAAAAAATCCAAACCATTCGCAACTACCCCTTTTTCTTTGCACCATTGCTTCGTTCACAGCCCATTACATTATCCGAAATAGATGAAAAAGAATTGAAACAATGCGACGTTGTGCAAAACAATTTGCAAAAGAAATTTGTATCCAATACAATGGATTATGTGGGAAAGAAAACATTGGCCAAAGTTTTCAGTGAATCGTTGGAAAAAACCATCCACAATCCCGCATCCATACAAAAATTCATTATGAATTTCATTGGTATTCACAATTATTTGTTAAAAAGCGTCGACACATTGAACAACAATGACGTCATTCATATGGACATCAAATCCAACAATATTATGTATCACAAAACCAACAAAGTATTTGTTCTTATTGATTTTGGTCTTGGAATTAACAGTAGCGATCTCGAATTTTCCAAATACAAATCCAATAAAAAGAAACCTTTTGGTATTAGTACCCAAGCATATAGTCCATGGAACATCGACATACAATTACTCAGCTTTGTAGCAAGATATATACAACCTTTAAACGTGGAAAAAACCGGATACGAAGCAGCAGACGAAGCAAAATGGGAGGAAAAAGTAGAACGATCCCACTTTGAAGAAATGAAAAAGATCGTGAAAATGTTCCTGGAAAACAACGATTTATTCGAAAACGCAGAATTGTTTACCAAAAAAGATCTTACATCCTTAGAAAAGAAATACCATGAACTTATTAACTCTTGGGAAAGTAAAAAGAAAACATGGAAAGACATATGGGTCTATTTACAGGCCGAAAAGAAATCATGGGATTCTTATAGTGTCAATGTGATGATGCTTCGATTAATGGAAAGCGCAAACATTCTCGATTTTTTGAAAAAAGAAACCAAGGAAATCCCTGTGAAAAAAGCCGATAATTTGCAAAATCAAGTCCAAGACGCGGTGAAAATGACCTTTACAGATACGTCAAAAGACTTGATCAGTGTGCATTTCTTTAAACAATATATAGTATGGTTGAAAGAAAGTATATTGGCGCTTCCAAAAGATCGTCCACATGCACCCGCATGTAGAGAAAGTATTCGATCCTTTTTCATCAAAGTAACCAAGACGAGTTTCCGCACTTTAGAGGATTTCATTGCAGCAAATATAGCGAGCGATGCGAATTACAAGAAAACACTCAGCACATTGGAGAAAAATGATGTGAAAACCATGTTGGAAGAAAAGAAATTGAGAAACCCCTTAGCAAAAGGTTAATATATTATTATACCGTTTTCGGACATAATCGTATCGTTTATGTCCCAAAACAGCGTCATACATGTGATTATCCGTTTTGTATTCTCCACCGTGTCCAACAAATTTTTTGGACGACTCCATGGAACACTGCCCGCGAAATACCAAAATTGAAGTGTCTGTTTTACTATAATTCATGGACTTTATAGAAGACCACAATGAAACAGCTGTTTCCTGTTCCATAGGAACAATTTTTTCCCCAATATTTTTCACAATGAGTTGCAAACGTTCGATGAAAGTACCCCCTTTCATATACTCGACTTTCTCGATTAAAAATCCATTTGTATAATAAAAGGAAAATGTTTGATTTGTTTCGCTCAACATCATGGCAATCGCTATACTCATACATGATTTTTGGGAAGTTATATGTTCGTCCAACGCCAAAACCACGTCGCATTCGTGGTTCTGATACTTCCGTATCCAAGAAAGCATATTACTCTTCCAAAGCAATTGCAACAAAGTGGATGTTTCAAACAAAATACCTTCTACCATAGTATCTTCCCTGTCTCTTTGTTTCAATGTTTCCAAGAAGTCAATACCACGTCGCACCAATTTCCCTGAAATCGGCGAAAATACATACGGCAAATCATAAATGCGCTGGAATTTATAATGCGTCACGTATTTCTGATCACATCGACGCAGCAAATATTTCATCAAAAAATAGCGGAAACATACATTCTGGTCACTTTCAAGGAAAAACTGGTGATAATGGAGCAAATGATTCGGACTACAAACTTGATTCAAGTGCACTTTATCAATTTTCTTTTCGGCAATAAGCGAGGAAGGTAATTTCATAGAGCCGCGCAAACGCGACACCACTTTCCGCAAAGATCGTTTGTTTTCACTCGAAACATCTATACTGCGAAAATCCCCGAATTTGTCACGCGGATGACAATATTTATGAGCCAATAACGCATATATCCAACCACCCCGCGATTTTTCACTCGGAATCCATTTCACCAATGGCGTGTCACATTTCTTATGAACACGAAAATAAGTACATTCATTACGAAAACAATTATACAAATATTTCAATACACACACGAGAAGAGGGTGGTCTTCCCTGGCCCCAATTTCATGTTTTAAGTAGTTCAATAGTCCAAATATATCGCGAAAACTCCCATAAGGAAATGGTTCATAACTTTCCAAGGCAATAGACAATATCTTCTTGGACAAAAGGGGAAAAACTTCATGCCATTGAACAATCATTTCATAAAACAAATCGCGTTTTCCAAGACCATGCGAAATATCACGACAATAAAAGGTCATTACAAAGGCTTTTTCCAATGCTTCACGATCATTTTGAGCATGCTTAAGCAATTGTAAAAACGACTTTTCGCAACCACCATGATGAATATGATTCCACGATTCCGTGAGGAGAAGGTCGCTTCGTGTTTTCATAGTAATATGTTTTACTATGACAACGTCATTATATTGTTTTCACAATTTCTTCGTTTGAAGGGATTTCAATGGCCTTCTTGGTTTTATTACTATATCTGGAGGGTAACGATGGTGAAATGCGCACTCGCTTCTTAGTATATCTCTTGTCCTTTTTCTTCAAAATCGATGGCAAGGGTTCGGTAACCTTTTCCATTTCATAAAAATACATATATCCGCAATGTGAATCGTGAAATACAAAGACACTGGGCCCAATATATATGTTTTGAGGAATATGATAAACATGTTTATGGAGAAAGCTTTCGTGATCTTCCAAGAACTCATGTAATTGAGAAGGATCCATGTCTATACCAAACATTTCCAAGCAATCAAATCCGTAGCGAACACTGTTTTCAGATTTGTATTTTTGAATAATCTGTAAAATATTTCCTTCCGATAAATAAGTTCCCTTGTCATTTTCATCTAAATCCACGAATTCTTTTTGTATAGAAACAGCCTCTTGGTTTCCATTAATAAAAACACAATATAAACAAAGTTGTTTGATAGGTAAACATGGTGCGCACTTCTCACTCTCCAATTCATCGACAATTGATTGTGTCCAAGTTAAATCTAGTTCTTCTTCCATTTATATTGACCATTACATAATATTTAACTTCTTTAAACTAGTCATTCTGGATACGCGTTTTTTAGATTGTTCATGCAATAAATATCGATTCAAATAGTTTTGTAAAATTTGGGCTCCTTTATCGAGTTCCATTAAATAATTATTTGGACTTTGATTCACTACATATCGTTCTTTACCACCCGAATTTACGATTTTATTTGCTAAAGGAAAATATAAATTATGTTTTCTATATACATCACTTATCCAGTTATCACAAAACCAATTAATAATGGATTCCGGAAAATAAAAACCGAAAATATCGAAATGTTTCTTGGACACAAAAGATTGGGTCAATATTTTCGTATTGCCGTTTTTTGTTAAATATCCGGTGACTCCTACATTATGACTTTTTTGTAATGTGTCAATATATAAATCGAGAAAGTTATAATTATCAAATAATATGTCGTCACCTAGCTGATAAAAATAATCATTTTCATGGAAGCTCGTTTCGAATAATTTGTTCCACATAACCGTTAAATGACCGGTTTTTATGGTTGGTTCAAATTCAAAACAACGTACTGTAAATTGGGGACCCATAAATCGATTAAAAATGTGAATATTGTTTAAACACGGGTCTTGGAAATTAAATCCTAAATAAAAATTATATTGATACCGGTGATTTCTGGTATTAAAAAAATTCTGAATTAATGTAAATATTTTGGACTGTTCATTCAAAACATCTATTTTCACCGGAATAATAAACGCCACGCGTAACATTATATATTTAAAGTATAAATAGTTAAAGAATAGGTAACTAATAACATTGTATCGCAACATCACGTTGAGTCGAATGTATAGAAAATGTAATAGTTCCTAAGGTTTGAAAATCTATAGGCGATACAGCGTAAACTCTTTTACGGCGGGAATATCATAATGACTTCCCAGTCTTTATGATAAAATTGATTATAGTAAATAATCACATGGTAAATAAAAAAATGTATTTAACACTATGTATTCCGTGTATCCACAAACATTATTCTTTATCCTATGTAAGCGATATATTGAAAAAATCCCATATTGGTAAAATATGTTCCATTAAAGAATATCCCTCACAACAAAAAGCAGATCAAAAGAAGATATTTGTTCGGTTTGATTTAAGTAAATGTTCTCCTCAAAACAATAGTGTCGTGGATCGTCTTTCGTCAGGACAAAATATCAATGTTATGTTTGAAGAACCCTTGTTTTGGAAATTAGTACCGTGTAAATAATGACCCCCCGCCCAAATTACATATTGAAAAAAGCATCTACAATGTGATTGTTCATTGACAGATTCTTTTTTTCTTTGGAGGGATAACAAAGACTCCATAAAAAAGAGGACTTGTTTTCCGCATTGGTGATTTCATTGTTAAACAAGTTGTCCAAATATCCGTATGCATTGCAATAACAAATAATATCGTTTTTAATCGATTCCTTTGTTTGAAACAGTTGCATAAGGCGTTGTTGCATCTTGTTCTTCTCCTCGGAAGACAATCCTTTTGCATCGCGTTGGAAAACAAATTGGATATATCGAATTTCATTTTTAATGTTCTGAAAACGTAAAAAAGTAAGTTTCTTGTTATTTTCCAACCGTTTAATGAACGAAAAAATATTCAAATGAGCAATAATAGGAAAAATTTTCTGCACATCATTCGGAATAAACGAATGATTCCATTCCTTTATTTCGCATATTTTCTCCTCGGTTTCTTGGATTTTCTTCAATATGATTTCTTCTTTATCGTTTTCATCTTTCATAAACGCGATCTTACTGGATACAAACTCCAAGCTCGTTTCTATTTTGTCATATTGAAATGCCGTCAAATAGTATCCATGACTTTTCCGCTCGAGTTTGAAATAATTCGCAATCGAAATGCAGAGAGCAACCAACGCATTCAGTCCGGCAATAAAGCCATGGCTCCAATAAAAATCCTCCAAAAACGAAGAAAACACGGCAATAAACCCACTAATCAATATGGCCGGCAAAATGAGCATATTCAAATTCCGCTGAGTATATTGTTTGGAGTGATTAAACAAATGTTTTTGCCCCTTAATATACGTAATTAGCGCATCGAGTTCGTTAGAAATCAACGAATCCGTCTGATAATAATGTTTTTCGATTTCTTGTTCAATTTCTTCATAACTCAATTGTCGGAATTTGTTGCATCTGTTCTTGGATTCATTGGCATCATCATCGTCACTTTGATACGGACTCATGGTCATAGGACTGTTTCCGTCGTGATAACAAAATAGGTCTTGTTGTGAAGGTATTTGATCAATATTCATGATTGTTTGAGGGGCTTGTTCCATTTCTTGCTCCAAATCATCCACAATTTTATTTCCTTCGTCATCTTTTTCATAAACAGAAATGATCGTGTCTTCTTTATCCATATATACTAAAAAAGAAACTATTATTTGTATTCCTTTTTACAAAATTGATTTTCTTGGACTTTACCGTTAATATTACTATAAAGAATCATGCAAGAAGAAGAGCCCGTCCAAAAGTCCCCGTTAAATATACGCCAAAAGCGGCGTTTGTTTTATAAATTATGCGGTGAATTTCGCGAATACAAAAACGCGAAAAAAAGTTTCATTGCAACCACCCGATTTAACAATGCAACATGGGCCGAAAACGAAGAATATCGGAAAAAACACAATCTACAATGCGTATATGGGTCTCCACAGGCCATTCATTCACAAGTAACCGAGAAAATGTTCGTATTTGTCTTGGAAATGAACAATGATGAAAACAAAATCATGGGCATAGGTATCATAAAAAACAAGCCCAAACCCGGAAAACACCGTGTTTACGCAAACGAAGAATACAATCGTTATAGTTACGAAAGTAAATTTCGCATTGACCGGAGTGAAATGGACGAAGAAGAGGAGAAAATCATGACTATTTTCGATGCATTATGTTTTAAGGGGTCCACGACGCACTTGAAAAAGCTAAGAGGGATTAAGCTATTTCCTTTAGAGCGATTATTTCGTTGTCGAAATATCATCGATTTAGATGGCTTTGTTCAGAAAATGGTATTAAAGCGTTTCGGAGAAAATAACTAGACGGAAAATATAATAAAATGAATCTATATAGTGTTTTATAATAATGGGTGATGATAAAGAATATAACGTTTCACAATACAGTGAAAATGAATTGTATAATATATTGGATGTAAATAACCCGACTGATCGTGAATTGGAAGCCAAAATTCTACAATTCATCAACAAATATGAAGAAAGTGATCACCCACAAGCAAAAACTATGAAAACGTTTTTCGAAGACATATATGATCACTTTTTTTCAGAAGAAGAAGAAGAAGAAGAAGAAAAAGAAGGAATGACCAACATGGATAACACACAACTAACCAAATCCAATAATATAACCGTGATCGACAAATATATGCCCAGTGAATTAAATCCCTTTATCAAAGAAACCATAAAACGTATGGTCTTTATAGACAGTCAATATCGAGATTATGACAATTTTTTTGCTTCGAGTGACTTTAAATTCGATCTTACCGAAACAATACACAGAGCCGTTTCTATGAAATTGCATTCCTTTTCCATACCCTATTGTTGGTATAATATTAGCAACATGTATAACACCAATTATTTTCTGTTTGAAGGAAATATGGAAGAAATTAAAGATGTACGCATACCTGTGCAAATCAAGGCGGGAATATATGATGAAAGTAAATTAATGAACGTATTGAACGAAGCACTAGCAAACATTAATGTAGATGGATTTTCAATAGGGTCAAGTCGGATTATTTACAGCACAGTAGAACTAAAAATAAAGTTTATACTGAATTTTACGTATACACGCGACGGCACTACGTATAATGCAAAGGGCTTTAAAGTAGTATTTTATAGCTCGACCAATGGAGAAAACTCCACATTTAATTTCGATCATGCACAGCGGAACACGACTCTTGGATGGATCATGGGATTTCATAATTTCACGGAATATGGATTGGATCCACAAGGAGAACAAATGGCTGGACTGGAAACGTTAAACAATTACATATATACGGACACCAGTGAAACAGTGGAAATAACTGGAAATAGTGTCTTGGATTTAAATACCACAAAGATTCTTTATTTGGCGTTGAATGAATATGCATCCAATCGAATGAACGATGGTTTGGTGACTATTGGACAACCATCAAAAGTAGTGAAACGTCCTATGAGTCAATCCATTACTACAAAAAACGTAGATAATACAACAAATCCGTCTGTTAGTCGCAATGATGTAGCACAAGGACAGTATCATACAGAAAATGCACTCCAAGCGTCAAATGCAATATTAAATGAAAATACGCAACATATTCAAGGAAAGACTATTTATTCTCCACCACCACAAATCGGGGATATTTTTGCCGCCATACCAATTAAATTATCGGGATTGAGACCAGGGGCATTGTTTTCTGAGTTTGGAGGGTCTCTTGGAGAAAATAAACGAAATTTTTTTGGGGCGGTTCATTTAAAGAAATTCCATGTGCAATTGTATAATGAAAAGGGACAAATAATAGAACTGAATGGAGGAAACTGGAATTTTTCATTGACCATTGAATCGTTATATAATTATAATAATAAATAAAGCTAGTTTAGAAGATAGTGTTTTATGAGAAACACTATTTTCTTTGTATTATTTATATGTCGTTAGCCACTTTTAAGAAAAAAACACAGGCAAAGTACCATAATAATAGTGTGAATGAGGTACAATTCTCTACTGTTGGTGCTTATCGTAATCAAGGTCGAGTAGGTCAAAGCAACCAATCACGTTTTTTGACCGGTCCAAATTCAAATGGAACTACATTATGCAGTAAAAACGACAATACTGTAGTAAAAAAGGCTTCTATGAATACAAATGGTATGTTGTTGAGTCGTTATCGTTGGTTACGAAGACCATATGACGCGACTCAACCTTTCGATTCGATTAGTGTAAAACCGGGTGCTGGAAACATTTTGTATGGTTCGCAAGATGCTTATATTGAACGCAAACGTAAAGAAGCGATGTGTTGTGATAACGGTTCTGCATCTACGTCTACGTCTACGTCTGCATTAACTACGATTGTTTCCAGAATAATAGATACACCTTTACTGGATGTATTTAAAAGTGCGTTAGGTCAGGAGTCATTATCAAACGATAACGTAAATACTTCTTTAAATGCTGCAGGATATGGAATTGCTACTGGTACTGGTGCTGATTATAATCAGATGGGAGGAAATTATTTAAGTGATCCAACAATAGCATTAATTAAGGATTTGAGAGCTATACTTAGTGGAGGGACTCCGATAAGCAACAATACAGAAAAAGTAAGAAGCCATAATAGTATTACATTGTCCGGAGCTACGGATATTAATAGTAACACACATACAATTACTTCTACAAATGTCGAGTTGATGAAACACGCCACTACATTTAATACTACTAAGAACATTGTACTGTCCACCGGAACAACATTTTTGGCTACTATTATAGGTATCAAACAGGCAGCTCAAGCTGCTCAAATGACTGCTATTGATGTCGTAGCTCATGGGATTGCTGTTAATGATACTCCTAACTTTGCTACAGTAAGAGCTACAGCAATCGCGACTGGTGTTGTCAGTGGAACTAGTGTTGGGGAACAAAGTGTAACAGCTGTTGATATTCTGGCAAGGGCTGTTTTAAGAAACAACCCACCAGTAAAATCAACTCAGGATACGTACGCGCTACCTAACTTATATGGGATAGCTGATGCAAACATAGCAGCTATAGAACAAGTTGGTGTATTATCTTGGATAGTTTCACAGACTAAGGATGCAGACGGTATTCCGACACAATTAACAGATGCACAATTAAGAGTTCTTACACTAGTGATATATAGTATTGATAGGACTCTTGGGATTGTAAGCTTTAATACTGACAATAGTGCTACATCGATTGTTGATGGTTATTATAGAGCATTGAGAGGTGAATCTCCACAATTATTAATTGATTCACAATTAGGAAGCTCATATTTTCCGAGTGCTGATGTTGATCGAGGTAATTGGTCAGGCAGACAAAAGTCTGCAATGACTAAGTTTTACGAGTTACAAGCAAAAATTCAACTAATACGTTCATACCAAAGGTTTATCAACTTTCCAGCTACGATTAATTTTACTGGTGGGGCTAGTGGATATATAAATCTCATAAATGATTTTAGAAATGGTTTGTCAAACAACGCAGATTACCTTACAACATTAATAACATTGTTTTTTACTATTTATAATGCAAGAACATCGATTACGGTGAATGGTACACCACTATCTACACCAATGAGTTATGCTGAATTGTATTTGTTAAGTGAATATTTGGCTCCACTAATGAGTCAATATACATCTCTTACATATGAAATTGGCAAAACTAAAGATATACAAGCACCAGAAGGAGGGGTAACAGAAGCGACCCTAAATGATGTAGTTTCTACATTTATACGAATATTAGACTTATATCATAATCCAACATATAGTCCTGACCGAGACACAAACGATTCCAATTTTATTTTTGGTTTTTCAGTTGCTGGGGAATATACATATAGTAATTCTTTTATGAGAGAATATCTACCAACAGAAATTAATGAATATATAGTAATGAATTATTCAATTACAATAAGTGAATTTGTATATGAAACAATAATTCTTAATCAATCATACCCCAATGAAAATATCCTAGATAACTTTCGAGGTTCTTTGACCAGATTTTCAAGTAACTGGAAAAATCTTTATACTGCAACACAAAATATTGTAGATGATGTAAATAAAATGAGTGAAAAACCAGAATCGATCATTTCTCTTGGTGATATTGTTTCTATAGGAGATCAATATTTTATTATTACAGGAATAAATGAGGATCTTACTGCTAAAAATTTGACAACAAAAACAGATGCTTTACAAACCATTCCGCTAGGAACAAATGTAAATCTGATTACATTGAGCGATGATGATGGAAATAGAACGACACAAACAAGTGTTACCACAACAACCACAAAATCAAAAGATTGTTGTCTTCTGGATATTGATAAAGCATTTTTAGACCAAAATAATCAACAAAAACGTTGCGGTTCGACAAATACGTGCGGTTAATTAAAATATTTCAATGAAATTTATTGAAATATTTGACTTAAGGATTATTCAACGGGGGGCTTTTCGGAAAAAGCGAGACGACCTGAATATGGAATTTCATCTTGACCTTGATCTTTATTTACATTACTTTCATTATCACTACTTTCATTATCACTACCTTCATTTACATCTTGATCTTCATTATCACTTACATTTTTATTTACATCTTCATTTACATCTTCACTACTTTCATTATCACTACCTTCATTTACATCTTCACTACTTTCATTTACACTACCTTCATTTTTGGGGCCGGTAATAACAGCGGGTCGACCTGAATATTCAATTTTATTATCACCTTGACTTTTATCATCTTGAAATGTAATATTATATGTAAATTTCCTTTCATCACCAATAAAAAAATTTAATTCATACTCATGAGTTAGGATAAAACCAAGAACTTGTGCGGGCGCTCCTCCT
>CEQI01024837.1_pt1 | contig 15353 bp, 27 predicted proteins | sample 531011 | NCBI WGS metagenome assembly CEQI01 (sample SAMEA2621204, study PRJEB7988) | marine metagenome | biome: marine biome (ENVO:00000447); feature: surface water layer (ENVO:00002042); material: "saline water (ENVO:00002010), including plankton (ENVO:xxxxxxxx)" | depth 5 m
CACAGCAGCCATGGCTCGTGGACTTGCACCCAATGAAAGTTCATCATTGAAAAATACCTGCGAACGTATGTTTCCTAACGACAAAACAATGCGTAAAGGCGACGAACTTGTAAATGCAAAAGGTATATTTGACTTACCACCAGATGTAGAAGAACAAATAGCTGGTTATTGTATACAAGATGTTGACTTAACCTATGCGTTGTATAACGTAATGCAACCTAATTACCCACAGTCAGAACTTGATCTTATAGATTTAACTTGTCGTATGTATGTAGAACCAAAAATATTTCTTAACCGTACATTACTGCAGGCCCATAAAGATGACATTGTTGCAAATACTACACAACTCATACAGGACTCCGGGCTTACACGTGCACAATTAGCTTCGCAGAAACAATTTGCTGAACATTTAGAGTCACTCAATATTACTGTGCCAACTAAAAAATCACAGCGAACTGGTTTAATGATTCCTGCGTTTAGTAAGACAGATAAAGCTTACACTCAAATGTGTGCTATGTATCCACAGTACAAACACATCTGGGATGCAAGAGAAGCTGTAAAGTCACGTATTGAAGAAACACGTGCACAAAGACTGCTAGACGGATGTAATCCAGACGGAACTCTTTCCGTGCCATTACGATACTATGCAGCACATACAGGCAGGTTCGGTGGTACAGAAAAGATAAATTTACAAAACTTACCTCGCGGTTCCAAACTTCGTAGTGCAATACAAGCGGGCCCTGAAGAGATATTGTATATTGCAGATTTATCAAACATTGAAGCACGTATGCTTGCTTGGCTTGCAAAAGAACAAGATTTACTTGATTCATTTGCAGCAGGAGAAGATGTGTACAGTAATTTCGCGTCACAGATTTATAACCGACCCATTACAAAAGAAGACAAACTTGAAAGATATGTTGGTAAAACAGCAATACTCGGACTGGGTTATGGTATGGGTGCCAACAAATATCAAGCAATACTTGCACAAGGTTCACCGGCAATTGATGTTACACAAAACACTGCCCTGGGGATTGTTGCACAGTACAGAGCAATGTATCCAAACATTCCCCAGCTCTGGAGTATAGGTAAACAATTACTGTTTTACATGTTAGACAGGACTGAACAAAGTTATTCCTATGGACCGTTGTCCGTAGCTAGTAATGCACTCAAGTTGCCTAACGGTATGTATTTACAGTACCCACACCTGCGATATAACAACGGTGAGTTTTTGTATGACTCAGGACGCAATGGTATTACACGCACGCACGGCCCGCGACTTGTAGAAAATATCGTACAAGCTTTAGCCCGAATTGTAATAACAGACCAAATGCTTGCTATACAAAAAATCCCCGGGATTTCTGTTGTACTAACCGTACACGATGAAATTATTGCTCTTGGTTCAGATAAAAATGCTGATGAGACATTAGCAACAATAATGGCTATAATGAAACAACCACCAACTTGGTGTACAGAACTCCCTCTAGATGCTGAAGGAGCGTACAGCAAGATATACAATAAATGATAAAAAAAGCTATTAACATACTTTGGAACCAAAAACCTTCAGATGCTTGGGCTGACCCTGACCCTGACGATTTAACAGTTGACAATGCATATAAAACACGTTGGATTTGGTATCACACAATACTTGGAATTCAACTGTTTATATTAATTGTGCTACAAATAGCAGTATTAGTTGTATTATCCGTAAAATTATGAGTAATTTAGTACTTAGCCGTCGCAAAAAAGAAAGTATTGTTATACATATCCCGGAGCTCGGAGAAGTAATTTGTACGTTTACTGTTACAAATTTAGGACCTAAACAAGTAAAGCTTGCATTTGATGCAGAACCATATGTTAAGATAGACAGAAAAGAAATTTTTGATAAACAGGAGTAAAAATCATGGAGATAATATTTCTCAAAGCTAAACAAAAGCTTGTTAAAGAAATAACAACTGACGAAACAAAACCCTACCCATTAGTAAAAAGCTTTACCTCTGAACATTACAATATAGAACCTAATCAAGAAGGTTTTAATAAGTTTTACGAGTTATTACAAAAACATGCAGCTGCAGGTCATGCACTGCACAAAGGGGATTTAAAAAGAAAGCTAAAAAATGAATCGCGTGCATTAATGACTGATCGTGCTGCAAGCACACAATTATTAGTGCTAGATTTGGACGGTATACAATTCCCAGGATCTAAAAGTAAGTACAACACTTATGATATTCAAAATATTGCTGAAGCTTTTGTGCAATATTTACCATCAGAATTCAGTAATGTAAGTTATGTTGCACAAGCATCTGCGTCCCTGGGGATGAAAAGTAACAAAATATCAATGCATTTGTTCTTTTTACTCAATCATACTGTACAGCCAAGGGCTCTAAAGGAGTGGTTTCGTACACTTAATTATGAAATAGATATACTCGCTGACCAGCTTGTACTGTCTGCTAACGGTCAAAGTATATCTTATCCACTTGATGTAAGCTTAGCTGATAATTCTAAACTTATTTATATAGCACCACCCAAATTTACAGGTGTAGAAGACCCAGTTACTGGAGACAGGTTTGTAAAGATAGACCGTGGTTCACCAACTCTAGACATAAGTAATTTAATACGGGATGTAAACCCTGAAAAAGTACACAGCTTGTCCACACAAATAAAAGATGGATTACGTAAAAAAGCAGGGCTTGTTAAGAAAAACGAAAAGATATCCACAGTAAATGTAAATGGGGTATCTGAACAAGTACTTCAAAATCCTGATCGTATGAGTATAGAAATATGTCGTATATCAGAACCTTATGTCAACTGTAACATTAACGGAGGCGACAGCGGTGCGTATTACTTTATTCTCACTAATCCACACTACATGTATAATTTTAAAGGTGAACCTATATTTGAAATTGAAAAAGCTGACCCAGAGTTTTATCAAACTATTTTCGATAAATACGCTGATAAAATTGATGGAACTAAGAATATCAAACCCATTGTTCTTCGTGATTTTTATACTGACACTTATTTTAATGGAGTTTTCGATAACACTAAGTCTCAGTTCACTGATGATTACCCACTAACGCCTACACAAAAAACATCTCTGGAAGGTTTTATGCGTACACACAACCGACCAATGCCTGACTTTATACCTGATGCACAAGTAGTATTTGATCCTTCATCAGAGAAAGGTATACAAATGGAAACAGCCCCTTACCATGTCAACCTATACAGAAAGTCTGGTTACATGCTCGGTGCGTCATCTGAAGTACCTGAACTTACATACGGCACAGGAGCCGCTATGCATAAGTACATACCAAATATTACAAAACTTATGCAGCACATACTTGGTGGAGGTAAAACTGAATTTGAGCATTTTGTTAATTGGCTTGCTTATATTTATCAAAACAAACGTAAGACAATGACTGCCTGGATATTTACAGGAGTGCCGGGCACTGGTAAAGGTTTGTTCATACACAAGGTTCTGAAGCCTTTGTTTGGTGAGCAACAAGTACCAATGCGTTCTTTAGAAAACATAGAAGAGCAGTTTAATTTATACATGCGTACAGCTTTATTTCTTGTAGTAGATGAGTTTCGTATGGGTGATTCAGGTAACACAGGTAAGATGGCTGACAAACTTAAACACCAAGTTACAGAACCCACACTAACAATACGTGCAATGCGTACCAACCAAATAGAATTGCCTAGCTTTTGTAACTTTATCTTTCTTACTAACCGAGCTGATGCGGTTAAGATAGAAGAAGGCGACAGGCGTTACAACGTAGCACCTAGACAAGAAAGTAAACTAGAAGAAACACATCCTGACTTCATTGGTATGCTAGCAGATGTACAAGCAGAGTTATTTAACTTTGCAGGACTATTACAAAAGTTTCAAGTAGATGAACGTATGGCTCACACTGCACTAGAAAATGACGCTAAGAAAGAAATGAAACAAGTATCGATGTCTGTACTAGAAGAATTTGCAACTGCAATCAAACAAAGCAATCTAGAATACTTTGTAGAAATATTAGATATACCACTTACAAATACTTTTGATGCCGGCGGGATAAGTACAGCACAAAGGTATATCAAAGACTGGATAGCAAAGTCAAGTACAGAAATTATTATACCTATGCAGCATATTAAACTAGTGTATGATGTACTCACAGATAATAGAAAAGCATTAGCTATACGAGATTTTACAAAAGCAATGAGTCGACTAAATGTCACTACCACACGTAAACGTGTCGGCACTGGAAAAAATAGTTCTGCTCCTCGAGGAGTTGCGGTGACTTGGGTAATTGATGACCAAGTAAAAGAGAACTTAATACAAGAACACTTTGACGATAAAGATACTACATTATTAGGAGATAAATCTGTAATGAACTAATAACTCCTAAAATGTATGCCACAACTTACGTCTGATAGACGTCCTGACACTCATAATGTCCTTGAGACGTCAAAGTCTAAAGAACTAGGCCTTATACCAGCTTGGTCTCATTCAACTCTTAAAACGTACGAAACGTGCCCGTATCGAATATATATCTCTAAAGTAAAAAGAATATCTGAAGATTACGGACCAGCTGCAAAACGTGGTAGTGAAATACATGAGCAAGCAGAACATTACGTACAGGGGACTTTAGGTAATATGCCTGACACATTAAATAAATTTACAACACAATTTAAAGATCTAAAGTCTTTGTATGACGAAGGTAAAGTAGAACTAGAAGGTGAATGGGGTTTTACTATTGAATGGGAAGCGTGCCATTGGATGGCAAAAGATGTATGGGCTCGTATTAAATTAGATGCAATCGTACATGAAGATGAGACCAGCGCACGTGTAATAGACTACAAAACTGGTAGACAATTTGGTAATGAAATTGCACATGGACAACAAGCTTTAACATATGCAATAGGTTCCTTTTTGCGTTATCCAGAGCTACAACATGTGCAAACAGAACTGTGGTATTTAGATCACGGTACCGTAACTGAGCAATCTTACACTAGAGATCAAGCTCTTTTATTTTTACCAAAACTTCATGAGCGAGCTATGGTAATGACATCAGCAGATAATTTTCCACCGAATCCAAGCAAATCTAATTGTAAGTGGTGTTCGTATAGAAAAGGAGAAGACCCTGCTTGTCAATGGGGTGTAGAGTAGGTATAATGCCCTCGCACTAAATAATAAATAACAAATAACAAATACAAATATTATGGAGAAAACAATAAGTGCTTATGCACATCAGGAAGAGACGACTAAGTTTCTAACTAACAACCCACGTTGTTTAGTTACTTCCGATCCCGGAACAGGAAAAACAAGGTCTGTACTAGACGCACATGTACAATGGGGGGGCCGAACTCTTGTTTTAGCACCGTTATCCATTCTGGAAGCAGCTTGGGTTGATGATATTAAGAAATTTCAACCTGATATTAAATACGGTGTTGCCTACGCTAAGAATAGACAAAAAGTATTTGAAGATACATCGCTTGACATGGTTATTACTAATTTTGAAGCGGTCAATTTTTTAGTTAAAAATCAACAGTTATTAACAAACTTTACCAACTTAGTAATAGATGAGTTCACTGCTTTTAAAAATAAAGACGCTAAACGGTCAAAAAATATCAAGACTTTATCAACCCTATTCGGACGCCGTATCGGGATGTCTGGTACTCCTAATACCAACAGTATTCTTGATCTTTGGCATCCAGTCCATTTAATAGATGACGGACAACATTTAGGTTCAAGATTCTACTCGTATCGTCATCAAGTCTGTACGCCACAGTTTAATGGCTTTGCTAACGTATGGACAGACAAACCCGGCATCGAAGAAGTAGTCGCTAACCAACTAAAAGATATTACAATTCGACACGCTCTAGAAGACTGTATTGATTTACCTGACAATATAGTCCGAACTGTGTATACAACACTTTCCCCGCAGGTAGCTAAGATGTACAAAACACTTGCTGAAGAGTCAGTATTGTATACAAAACAAGGGACTATCAATGCAGTCAATGCAGGTGCTCGAGTTAAAAAACTATTACAACTTGTTAGTGGTGGTGTATATGATGAAAACGGTCTTACTCAATATTTTCATCAAGATAGGTATGAACTTGTTATGGATCTAGTCGATGTGCGTAAACATTCGCTTGTAGCATTTAACTGGAAACATGAACGCGATGCACTTATAGAACTTGCAGAAAAACGTGGTTATACATATGAAGTGATCGACGGTTCTGTACCTGCACAAAAGCGGCCTGAAATTGTACAACGCTTTCAAGCCGGTCAAATTAAAGTATTATTTGCACACCCGCAGTCAGCAGGTCATGGTCTTACACTTACTAAAGCTAATACAATTATTTGGTGTTCACCTACATACAATGCTGAGCATTTTCAACAATTCAATAGACGTATACATCGTTCTGGTCAAACCCAAAAAACTGAAACTATACTTATATCAGCTAGAGATACATGGGAATCAGAGGTATACAATAAACTAAATGGTAAACTAAATCGTATGGAAAGTTTACTTAACGTGCTTAGTGAATTACATAAGGTATAATATGAAAATGTCAGAATCAAAAAAGATTTTACAATTAGGTAAACTTCCACAAAAAGAATTACATGAACTTACTAAAACAGATAACACTGTATTAGCTACAGCTTTAATATATTCAATATCTGAACTCATTGTCGCTAGTTATTTAGACCAAGACATAGAGCCAAATATTAAAGAAATTGTAAAAGAAGCAGCTTTATTTGCTGTTGAACTTACTAAAGGAGTCAATATCGTATATGATGACTTACGTATTGACTTGACAGAAAACCAAGTCATCCACTAGGAGTTATTATGGAAAATCAACAAGTCACTCTTGATGATAAAATGAACATGCTTGCAAACACACGTGCAAAGCTTAAAGTCCTTCTCGACCAAGAGAAGGAACTAAAGCAAGTACAAAATGCTTTGGAAGCAGAAATCGCTGCCGATATGGAAAGACAAGGTCTTACTCAAACCGGTAACGATGCTTGTACTATTTCTCTTAAAACAGAAGTAGTGCCAACTGTAGAAGACTGGGACGTCTTGCATCAACACATAAGCGACACTGGTCGTTTTGAGTTGTTACAAAAACGCATGTCAGCTACAGCGTATAGGGAACTTATCGCTATGGAACCTTCGGTACCCGGCGTACGTTCCACGGAGCTTACTAAGGTTAATTATCGTAGTAAGTAAATTTAAACACGAAAAACGAAAGGTGAACAATGAGCGAAACAGCTATATCACTAGTCTCTAGTAAAGTGCCAGCGCACGTAAAAGAGGCATCAGGGCTTGGTAATGAAAATATCACTGCTGAGCATTTACAAACCCCAAGAGTAAAGTTACTCCAACAAATGAACAGCGAAGTGGATCCTAACCATGACGCCTACATTGACGGTGCTAAACCAGGAGACTTTGTAAATAGCATTGATAGCACTAACTACGGTACAGAACTGTATGTTATTAATGTACATTTCAAAGAAGACTTTGTTCTTTGGAGAAAACGTGAGAGCGGTGGTGGACTAATTGGTACTTATGGTAGTCAATCAGCAGCCCTCGACCATCTTGCAAAAGAAGGATTGAAAGCTGAAGATCATGAGATCATTCAAACTCAATCACATCTATTACTTCGTAAAGACCCAGAAACAGGTGAGTTAGATAAAACCCCGTTTCTAATGGACTTTGCTTCATCTAAACTAAGAGTTTCACGAGAGTGGAACACTCAGATTGGACAGCTAGGAGGCGATAGATTCAGTGCTTTGTGGAAACTAAATTCTCTACAAACACAAAACAGAGCTGCACAAAAGTTCTATAACTTAAATGCAGAAAACCAAGGTTGGGTAACTGAAGAAGATTATGAGTATGCCAAGGAGGTATACACAAAGCTTAATTTAAGTCCAACCGACTCCTAAAAGTGATGCACATGCAGCGACAGCATTTGTCGTTGCATGTGTTACAATGCATTACATACGGCCACGATCCGGTGTAATGTATGCAAGAACGTCATTTCATAAACAAAATACACAAAAAACTCCCTTCTTCTATCTACAAGTGGAAAATAAATGATGCATATCACGGTGGTGTGCCAGATTGTTTCTACTCAGGCAATGGCGGCCTTTGTTTTGTAGAATACAAATATAAAAAAGAATTACCTAAAAAAGATGGAACATCTATTGGTTTTAACTTAACGCCTCAACAATGTACATGGCTTAAAGATCGTAAAAGCGAAGGTGTGCCAACATTTGCAGTTCTTGGTGTAGGTAATTTACTTGTGTGCACACAGAATTTTGATAATGTAAACGATATTACTAAATCGCAGTTCATGACAGAAGCCATGAGTATCCCAGATTTTATAGCCAAATTAGGGAATTTATGTGTAAAATAGCACTTATGAGTGGTAAAAACCTCTCTAGTTTAACAGGAGAGTGTAATAGCTTAGCTGACTCACCTTGTATTGGGTGGTGTACAGTGCGCCAGTTTGGGGATAAAAGGTGTAAAGGTTGTGGACGATATGACTTTGAAGCCGATTCAACTTTCTGGTTTAATGCAGATGAATTAGTAAGAAAACTTATCAATCTGCGTAATGCTGCTGCGGGTTATCAAATAAAACAACTTCGCGGTAAGGCCCGTCCTGTGCCTAAAGCTGTTGCAAATAGACCTGCAAAAGAAGACCCTTCAACTCAGTATTAATGGAATTAATCGGTATTTTTATTTTAGTTTTGCCTTTTGTTGTAGGTTATATAATTGGCAAACAAGAAGAAAAATATAAAAAAAATAAAAAGAATGGCTAGAAATTACAAACAAGAGTACGCTAATTATCAAGGTACACCGGAGCAAAAGAAAAGACGCGCAATGCGCAACAAAGTACGTAGACAAGCGTTAAAAGATGGACGTGTTACAAAAGGTAGTGGTTTTGATATCCACCACCGTGATGGAAACCCAATGAATACTAGCCCTAATAACTTAGTAGTTCAGCATTCAAGTCAAAATAGATCTTTTAAAAGAGATAAGAACGCAAAAAAAGTATAGTTACTTTCTTTTTCTTCCGTATCCTTTCATTTTCATAGGCTTGGCTTTTTTAGTCATGCCTTTTTTCTTCTTACCTTTTTTATGGTACATATCAATACTCCGCTTTAGTATTTTTAAATTTACGATGTGATTTGGTGTCAACAAATATAGATTGTTTTTCACCGGGTACAGAACCGTCGTGATTCGGAACTGTAGAATACTTCTTAGTGCACAAGTCTTTGTATGTGTGCGGTTCTTTATGGTTTAAAGGTTTGTTTATCATATCTTTATTTTACACAAATACACGATCTGGATCCATGTATTTGTAATACATTAACATTTCCAACGTCTACGTGCTTGTCTTAACCTAGAGTTAGGATTCTTCGCAGCTTTTGGAAACTTCTTCATTTGTCCTGCAGAACGTGCGCAAAATGATTTACGTCTTTTTGCAGCTTTACTACCTTTCTTTACTTTACCAGTAACAGCAGTTTTTAACTTAGAGCCAGGATTTAAACGTCTGTAGGCTTTTACACCGGCACGAGTCATACCCGCACCAGACTTCGTAGAACGGAAGTTCTTCTTATTCCTAGCAGGCATTTTACTTCTTCTTCTTTGTGGCACGTCTTTTCCTTTTTACTATAGTTTTTACATTTGTGGGTTTACCACCCGGGTTACCTGCTCTACGTTTACGTGCTACCGCACTACGTCTTTGAGCAGCTGTCATACTACGAGCCTTAGACCGTGGTACGCATTTTGGGTATGCACGTTTGCTTTTCTTAGCCGATTTACGACCACAAGCTTGGTACCTACCCTTTTTCTTAGGTGCACCAATGTCTACCCAATCACCTTTTTTACCTTTACCAAACCAAGCTGTTAAGCCCCCTTTGGGTTTTGTGTTAGCCATTATCTAGGTCCGTTTCCTCTATTATTACCAGAATCATATTCTGTTAGTGCTTTTGTATATTCTCTAGCTTTTATTGCTACTTTATACCAAAAAATATTCATACCTCTAGGATTAGAGTATTCTCCAATCATAGCGACGATACAACATAACACAAGTGGAAACCAAAGAAACTCCATTAACGATAGCCACCACCACGTTTTTTGTAAGTACGCACTAACCAACCATTAGCATACGCAGAAGGGTAAACTTTAAATTTACGTTTAGCTTCAGCTTTTACTCTAGCGTACAACGCTGGATTAGTTGGTTTAGCTCCACTTTTCTTTTTACTTGTCTTTCTTTTTCTTTTTGCTGGCATTATGCACCTACCTGTTTTTGCGCTTTCTTGTGCGCTTGTCTAAATGTATCACCCATAAGCATACGACGTTTCATATATTTCATATGTTTTGCCGTATGATGCTTAGAATGACGCTTCATAGCTCCTTCTTGACGTTTAGTCAGCTTTTGCTTTTTGACTCTCATAGAAGTCTTTTTCCTAGTTCTAGGCATTATTTAATTACGCCTCTACCTTTTAAAATATCAGCCATAGTAACTTTACCGTCACCAGTTAAATCTGGAAAGTCATTAGCACTATTACCGCTACCTCTAGGTTCAAGTCTTTTTTCTTGGGTTTTCATTTTCCCAATCTTACCTTCACCTTTATCTGTCATTTTTCTAGTTGCACTCATATTATACCTCTCTAATATTTTAGCAATTTAATCGTCTTCCTTCAAAAAAGACCTTAATTTTTGTGCCTTCTCCTCAGCTGTGTCAGCATGTAGCTCAGAGTCTACAATCTTTTCTAGCTTTAATGTATCAATTTTTTGGTTTGATATATAACGCCACGTATAACCGTCATCGTTGTATACACCAAATACGGTTTGTGAAAACCCTACTTTTATAATAAGTGCGGTATCACCATCTAAAATTACTTTATCGCCTTCTTTGAATGACGACGTCAAACGAAAAGTAGCGCCTTTTACAAAGCCTACTGCCCAGTCTTTAAGAGCTAAACCAACCAGTAGGGTTAGTACAAACCCTAAAAATTCAACGTAAAAATCATTTAACGTAAGTTCAAACATAGTCATATCATACATATTCTAATGTAATATTCTCCATAAAGTATTCAAATAATATTCTAAAATCTTCTTTTTTAAGAAAAGGTACATTATTTCTCATATGTAGTTTCCGGTATTCAGTATATGCTATTTCTAATTGTTCTTCGGTATATAAAATCATTCTGGTCGTTGTGGAAAAACCCAAATAATTTCTCCATTTTTAGGGTTTGTGTTTACTTTGTCTACATCTGCAGGCCATTGTTGTGGTAAATCTCTAAGCTGTTGTCGGTACGTTGCCCACTCTGCTTTTTTGCTATCAGATAAAGGAGAGTCTGGCATTTGTGTCCAATCAGAATCAATAAGTCTATTGTTTCGTTTTTCTAACAACGCATCCCATAAATATTCATATGACATAATTTTTAACTCCTATTGGTCATTTAACCCAAGTATTTGAATTTGACCATCTCTAATTCCTCTTGTACCTTGACTGTTTTGACTTACATCATCAAAAACTCCGAATACCCAAATATAGTAAGTTGCATTAGGTTGTAAGTCTACAATATCTGACAATAAGTAATTTTGTGAAGCAATTCTACCGCCCTTAGATGTTCCTACAGTAGTTAAATAGTCCGAGGTAGAAGTACCAGTATAAGCAGTTGCATTTGTTGTTTGCTTCATTGCAAAAGCAAATCCTGACGAAGAAGCACTTCCATAAATACCTATGGGATCTAAAAAAACAGTAACAATATGTTTTTTAGTTCCAGAACCCCAATTAAAAGTAGTAAAGGCATGTGAAAAAATGGGTGCACCAGCAACAACTGTTCCACTAGAAATAACTCTATATCCCCCCAGAACATATCCCGCTAAAACTTGAACATCACCAGTTTGCACCAAACTCTCAGTAAGAGTATTTGCAGCAATGTGATATGGAGCCGTATTTATAAAATTTGTATGAGTTATTTCCTCCCAACTTATCATATTTACCTCATTTCCTGCCGTTCCCCCTATTCTGCCGATACTACCATCAATCGCTGACCCTCCAATATCAAGATTAGCTACACTAACATTAGTAGCATTTAAAGTACCTGCTGTTATGTCATTAGCAGATATTGCACCAAATACACCAGATGCTGACGTTAAACTACCCGCTTGTATTTGTGCTGCAGTTAGTGCTCCAGTAGTAATAAAATCACTAACATTTGAATTTGAAATTTTAGAGGTAGTTACATTTATACCGCTGGTAAACTGACCAACAATATTAGAGGTAGATACATGTCTAACCCAATAATAAAAGTTTGCACCTACATCTACAGTATCCGCATATACCTGAGCTCGAGTAGTATCTATTCGTGTTGCATCTCCAATAGAATTACTCGTATGACGCCATATCTCAGTAAAAGCAAAGTTAGGAAATTGAGCTAAATCCCAAGAAAGAATAATTTTTTGGAATGCGCCGGCACCTGAAAACCCAGTAACATCTGGTGGTATTGTAAGTTCTATAGTGTTAGTGGGTATAAAAGTATTTTCTGGTGTGCCCGCATTTGGGTTAAACGGATTTTCTAAAAAATTTTCAGCTATTCCAGCATCAATAAGTTCTCGTACAGTTACCGCTCTATCTTTAGGGTCTCCAAGTGTGCCTAACCTTACTTTTAGTACCTCATCAACTGCAGCTAAATATGTTTTTAATTGTGGATCAGCATTAGAGGGTATTGGTGGTATTGCAGGTAATTTAGTTTCGTCGGTAGCCATTAGATAGCCCTCAGTTCATCAATAGACTCTCCAATACAGACTTCATTTATAGTATGTGCACCTGATACTTCTACTTCATACACTTTGTGTACACCAGTAGGTAGTCTTAAAATTGGTTCCATAATTGTTGTTGCACTAAAAGACGTAGGCGCAGAACCTGTTGCACTAAACACGGATCCAGAGGCTGTAATTGTAGCGTCAAATATTTCTGTACCATCACCAAATACTTTTACCGTAATACCAGAACCAGAGTATGCTTCGGCTTCTACTTTTACAAAATTCATGCTGGTAGGTCTAGGTAAAACAAATTGTGATGTTTTAAATGTTTGTGTGGTGTTTGTAGTACTGCCTTGGAAAAGCTCTACTTGAGCATTGCCACCACCCGAATCATAATCAATAAGGTACAGCTCATTATCATCAGGATCAGTAAAACCACCTTGTGCATGCCCCGTTGCTAAAGAACTAATAGTTGTAAAAGCATTCTTACCACCGCGTGGATCAAACATAAAAGCACCATAAGCAGAGCCAGTATAATATTGTCCTATGTATTTACCTTGCCATAAGAAACCCTTAATTGTAGAGGGGTAGAACTGTGCTTGCCATTGTTTAGGTGTAATTAATCCTGCTGTTAACACTGTAATTTCACTACCCGAAGCACCTACTAAACCATCAGGTGAAGCATAAATAGCTAAGTCACCCATATCTACAAGTGACTCTTTATTTAAACATGCTTGGGCTGCTTCCATACGTATGACACTCATAGACTGAGGGTCTGTACCTGCGGCTATATAAGGTGTACCTTTTGTAGCAATAAATAACACTTGCCCCGCCATAGCTATACTTACAATTTCTTCTTCAAGTGTTATACGGTATGCTACGGGCCAAGCATGTGGTAAAAAAGGTTCTGAAAAACAAATTCTTTTACCACTAAATCCAGCAAAGATACCATTAGCCATAGCAGTCAAACCTAACATCTGTCCATTAGGATAAGTGCTAGTGTCATCGTCTGGTGGTGCAATCCAATAAGTAGAGGGTATTACCTCAGCCAAAGCATCATTGTTTAAATTATCAGTTGTGCTTGCGGTAGCTAAAGTAACTTCTTTTACAAATTGAAAATTAGTAGTATTAGAACCGGTATTAGAACGGTAAATACGTTTATTAGCTAAATTAGTATTGCTTTTAGAAGTAGCAGTGTCCATACCAGAGATAGTTACAGTTTGCCCATCCACTTTTGTTAATACCGTGGACGCCGGCGACGGTGGACCTTCTTCTCCAAATGCAGATACAAAAGTATATACATAGGATGTGCTGTATTGTGTTTGTGTACCATCATCTGTACCAGAAGTTATACTTGTACTTGCAGCGCTAGTTGGTGCAGGTATACCTAATCTAAAAAAACTTCTTGGGTATGCACCAGACCCAGAAGCAAGTAGTTGTGTAGAACTACCCATTTGTGGAAATCCAGCACCAGTCCAATACAAACGGTCAAAAGCATCATCTGCTACAGGGCCCGGTTGTACATTTACAGCATTAGTAAACTCTAAATTATAAACTTGACCACCAAAGTCATACCTATACAAACCAGCTCTGGCTTGTGCATTTAATGTGGCTATTGTGCTATTACTAGTAATTGGTGTTAACACACCACGATCTAAGTCTGTGTTGTTTGCAGTCTGACCTAAACCTTCACCTAACAATCTAGGTGAAACTTGGGGTGCAATACCATTAAAATTGACTAACTTAAAGTAAGCCATATATTAGTCATCTCCTCTAGCTACTTTCTTTTGTTTTTCAAAAGTTCTAAGTCCAGCCATTCCGAGCATAGCCATAAGTATTGTAGATAGTTGAGTAAAATCAAACTCTGGCATATCTACTTTTACACCAGACAATGCAGCAATCCATTCACCTACAGGTAGTACAATAAAATGTACAATCATTGCAACTGAGCAACCCCAGCCTACAGACGGGCGCCAGCCCGCTACAAACCAGTTCTTACTAGCTGCTTCTACTTTATTAACCTCTATTTGAGCAAGATTAGCTGTTTGTAATTGTGTCTTGAGCTCATGCTCAAGTTGCATTTTTAAGTTTTTGTCTGCAACAAATTTATTTAAAACGTTGCCAGCTATACCTACTACTGACTTTGTTATTGGATCCGCCATAAATACCTCCTATGTGCGTAAAAAATATACTAATAATCCTATTCCTGCGGCTACAACAATCCACATAAATCTTTCTATAAATCGTCCTGTATTAGAATTGACATCGGATTGTGCTTCTACGTCGTCTAAACGTTGCTCTATCTTATCCATTCTAATAAAAAACCTGTCATTCTGCCTAAGAACAGTAGCTACTCGTTCTTCAATACGAGCGATAGAAACGACTGCATCTGCTAGTCTGTCTAATTTTTCTTCTATCTTTTCTAGTCGTTGTTCTTGTGAATCAGCCATAACTCCAAACCCAAGGTCTTGGTCTGGTACTAGTGGCTTTTAAAGTATCTAGATGTATAAATCTAGAGTCGCCATGTTGCTTCACACCAAGCCCGGTTATACCGTGTTTTAACGCTACTTCTATACACTT
>CEQI01031652.1_pt1 | contig 15225 bp, 15 predicted proteins | sample 531011 | NCBI WGS metagenome assembly CEQI01 (sample SAMEA2621204, study PRJEB7988) | marine metagenome | biome: marine biome (ENVO:00000447); feature: surface water layer (ENVO:00002042); material: "saline water (ENVO:00002010), including plankton (ENVO:xxxxxxxx)" | depth 5 m
ATCATGAAAAAGTCAGTCAGTTTATAAAAAGTTACTACAGTTCGATGGCTGATTTTAATGATAAATCTGAGCCAAAAAAGACTAAAAAAGGTAATAATAAAAAGCAGCTCAATAAACAACGATCTATTGAAAATAGAATAAGTAAGTTGGAAGATCAATTGGTTGCTTTGGAGTATGACCTATATAAATCTACTGAGGCATCTGAAGTGAAAAAACTTCAAGACAAAGTAGCAAGTGTCAAATCAGAAATTGAATTATCTTTTCAGAAATTATTAGAATTATCTGATTAAATGAATTAAACTATATTTTGTTATCTCCAGACTTTTTTAAATCGAGTTTTGAGGTTACCTGTTTTTTATTATTTATTGTTTGTTTCTTTCATTCTTACAGTAAATATGGATTTCAAAAGACCTTTAGAGAATTTTTAGCGGGTTTTATTTTATCTGCTGGGTGTGAAAACTTAGGTGTTTTATCTGGTGCTTATGTTTACCCAGGGTTTCACTTTTATGTTTTTGAAATACCTTTAGTTAACCCTCTTTCTTGGATTGCTTTGGTTTATCTGGTTATGGAAATAACCAATCGATTATTCCCTTTAAAAAACAGGAGGTTTTTACTTTACGTTATTATAGTTTCTTTAATAGATAGCACATTAGCCTTATCTGTGGATTTAATGATGGATCCTCTTGCAACCATATATAATTGGTGGATTTGGGTTCCTGTAGATCAAGCCTACATTACAGAAGATATAGTAAATCCATACAATTTTGACTTGATTACCCATATGACTACACCAGATAATCCAATAAGCATATACTTCGAAAATATTTTTTCTGAAAATAGATACCCAACCAGATTATTTGGTATTCCATTAATTAATTTCATAGCTTGGTTTGTCTTTGTCTTTGTTTTTTCTATCCAATTTAGATGGATTGAGTCGAAAATAAGTTGGAGTCATTATAAGAAATTGACTTATCTTCTTTTGCTCATTCTAATTGAAATACCCATTTTAGGTATAACTTTAATTACTCCTAACATATGATTAGTTTTAAAAAAATATGGAGTCATTTCCCATTTGTAATCTATGTGTTTGTTTGGCTTGGAATTTTTGTAGGTGGTATATTTGCTCCTCAAGAAGCAGTTCAGGTGCTAAAAAGTAATATTATTACTAAAGGATATCATATTTCTTTATATTCCTGTATCATTATGTTTCCTTTTATGGTCTTTTATTTATTAAGAATTTTTCGCTTTGGGGTACATAAATGATGGGTTGTTTTCGGCCAATTTTTTAATATTATTGATGCCTTTTTTTTGAAGCCCGCTCCACAATAAATGAACAAATAAAAAAGTGATAGGCCACGATAAAATTCCTTTATGGACAAAGGTGTATCGAGTTTTTACTTTACATTGATTTGATTTACTTTCATTAATAGTTATTTCCCCAATTACTTTTTTAACAAAGAAAAATGTTGACTGTTGAAAATTGATGAGTTCATATTTCCAATAACTGTTTTCTTCTCTAGAAATTATTTTTTCAGTGCACAAAGGTTTACCAAAAGCTAGGACAGTACGACATCCTTTTGGATTTGCCCAAGTATAGTCTTCAATAACACCTTCAGAAGCAGGAAGGGGACCATAACCTGTCATAATTTCTTTAACATCGCAATAAATGGGTGTTTTAAAGCATATTTCTATCGAAGAATTAATCATTATACTTTGAGACTTACTGATCATCTGCTTTTTGTTAAAAACCAACAATAAATTTAGATAAAAATGACTAAAAATATTTGTTTTCTTAGTTAAATTTCATAAGATTTGCTATAAATCAAAAAATTGGAAAATTCAGATAATAAATCTCTTTTTATTTCAGGCAAGGAATCCATTAAAATTTACGACAATAAATTTTTAGAAAGTATAACAACTACACACCATGTTGTTCCTTTTGTCATTTTTGTCCCTGTAATACTATTTTTTTTATATCAGACTGTTGTTTACTCCTATGCTAATAATTATAATCCTTGGTTAAATTTTCCTTTGATTATTGGTGGGATTTTGCTTTGGACCTTTATTGAATATACTGGTCATAGATATGTTTTTCATAGTAATCCAAAATCTAAAACAGGAAAAAAATTACTATATCTTATTCATGGTGCTCATCATGATTATCCAAATGACCCAAGGAGATTGGTTGTTCCGCCCATTGTATCTATTCCTGGTGGTTTATTACTTTATTGGGGAATTTTTAACTTATTTGGACCATACATGTCTGCACCATTTTTTATGTCCTTAGTGTTTTCCTATTTAGTTTATGACTGGTTTCATTATGCTAGCCATCACATGACATTAAAAAATAAATATTTTAGAATGTTGGTTAAACATCATCTATTACACCACTACAGAGACCCAGAAAATGGTTTTGGATTTACTACGACAGCATGGGATAAAATTTTAAATACGATGTTTAAAAAGTAATTTTCTTATTTGAAATTTTTGATGCAACCCATCTACCACTTCTTAATCCTCCCTCCACAGTAGCGCAAGAAAGATAATCACCTGTAAAGAATATATTATTAATTTTTTCATCTTTTAATTGACTAGCTTGCTTATATCTGCCTACTTCATGTAGTGGAATAGCCTCATTTCTTTTGATAACGGTGACGTTTTCTTTGGAATTGGGCAACATTGGTAGAAAATCTTTTCCTAGTTCCCATATTTTTTCCATCATTTGATTATTATCAATGCCGCTATCCATTAATTCTTTTGAGGGTTGATCAAGTAAATAAATACTAATTAATTCTTTGCCTTTAGGAGCTTTTACAGAGTTATAGCATTTTAATTTATGAAATACAATGGCTCCTATTGGAGTTTCCCAATCTCCACATGGATAATAATAAGCATACATGCCTTTAGTAAGTTCTTCATCTACGAGATAAGTTGCATGAACATTATGAACGTATTTTTGTGAGCTGATAAAATGTCCAATTGGATTGTTTAATTGAGCTTTAAGAAGCTTTGCAGTTGTTGTGGCAGGCGTTGCCATTACAAGATAATCTGCTGTTATTTGTTTTGATTCATTTGAAATAGTATATCCTATTTCAACTTTTCCATTCACCTTAATGTCTGTAACATTAGCATTTAATTTTAAATCGCTTTTTTCTAGAAGTTTTTCAGAAATTCTTGCCATACCATGTTGAAAGGTGTAAAATTTAGCATCAGCAGCTCTAGCTTGAAGCACTGTTGTCATGGCTCTAGATACATCGTTACATGAGAAATACCAAAATGGTTCTACACCTGGTCTAATTAGGAAGTGGTAAATATTTTTAGACATTTTTTCTGTAGCCCAATCGGCTATTGATGCATCATCAACTGCTGCTAGCTTATCTGGAGAAACCAAATCTAGTTTACTCCTTTTAAGTGAAAGTTTAATGGTATTCCAAATCATGATCCATTTATCTTTATTATTAATAAATGGTAGATTCCAAAAAGAACTAAAACTCCCAAATCTAAATTCTGCAATTTGATCATGGTACTTTAAACCAACTTTTCTTTCCAGTTCAATGACTTCATGTTCTATATTAAGCTTCTTTACAAGCTCTTTTAGCAATGGGTAAAAGTTGGTAAAAAAACTAGCTCCTGTATCAAATCTCACTTGATTATCTTCATAACCATGTGTTCTTCCACCTACAAAAGCCTCTTTTTCTAAAACGGTAACTTGATAACCTTGTTCAGTCAGGTAATATGCAGTAGAGGCACCGGCAGGGCCGGCACCTATGATTACTATTTTTTTATCTCTGTTCAATTTATATTAACTGAATAAAGTTTGCAGTTTTAAGGCTACTCCAGTATCTCCTTTCACTTTCATTTTCCCTGACATGAATGCTCCCATAGGATTTAAATCGCCATTTAGCATAGATGTGAAATCATCTAGGCTTACATCTACAGTGCAATTGGCATCAATATCATCTCCAGTAACATTATTGGCTCCATTTGTGCCATCTATAACAATTCTGTTTTCACCAAAATTTAATTTTAATACTGAACCCAATGGTTGTGCACTTTCTGCTTTTTCTTTCATTGTGTTAAATGTACTTTCGTAACTCATAGTTGTTGTTTTTTGATTGTTTGTTTTATTATTCATAGATCCATTTGAAGATCCATTTGTAGCTTTTGTATTTATAATAGGTGTTTGAGTAGATTTTTGATAGGATTTATCATCAATAACCATTTTGGCAATTATTTCCCTCATAATTTCTGATGTTCCTCCACCAATCGTTCCAATACGGCTGTCTCTAAACATTCGAGCCATTTTATATTCTTCCATATAGCCATATCCTCCAAAAAATTGTAGACATTGGTACATAACTTTATCAGATAACTCTGTACCCAATAATTTAGCCATTGAACACTCTTTAACCACATATTCTCCTTCTGCATGTAGCCTACAACAATGGTATACAAAATATTTTATGCTTTCTATTTCAGATGCCATTTGAGCTACCCGATGTCTCAATACTTGAAACTTATTAATTGGTCTACCAAAAGCTTCTCTTTCAGACATATATTGTAGTGAGTAGTCTAATGCAGCTTCAGACCCTGCATATCCTCCAATAGCACCCACTAATCTTTCTAATTGAAGACCATCCATTAAATAGAAAAACCCATGGTTCTCTTCACCTAATAAATTTTCTACAGGCACTTTTACATTATCAAAAGATAATTCAGCAGTATCAGAAGCATGCCAACCTAGTTTTTTCAATTTTGTTGCTGATACCCCTTCAGCATTTCGATCAATAACCAATAAACTAATTCCATTAAATCCCTCATTTGGATTAGTTTTCACAACTGTTATAAGTACATCTCCATAAACACCACTGGTAATAAAAGTTTTTGATCCATTAACAATATAATAGTCGCCATCTCTTACTGCTGTGGTTCTGATATTAGCTACATCAGACCCTGCATTTGGTTCAGTAATAGCTATAGAACATATAGCATCTCCTGAAATAGCTTTTGTCAAGTATTTTTCTTTGATAAAATCAGACCCATGTTTCATCAAATAGGGACTAGACATAAACTGTTGAACCGCGAATGCAGCCATAAACCCACCCGAAAATACTTTAGAGATTTCCTCCGTAAAAACAACTGCATAAAAGAAATCAGCATCAATTCCACCGTATTTTTCTGGGTAGTTAAGGCCTAAATATCCCATGTCTCCAAACTTTTTAAATATCTCTTTGGGTATACGTTGTTCTTCTTCCCACTTTTCTATGTTTGGAACGACTTCCTTATTGAGGAAATCTTTTAATCCTTGTCTAAAAAGTTCGTGGTCTTCATTAAAATAGTAGTTTTTCATTGTGTTTTATTTATCCTATTATTGATTTAGCTATAATTTCTCTCATGATTTCAGATGTTCCTCCACCAATTGTACCGATTCTACTGTCTCTAAAAATTCTAGCTGCTTTATATTCCTCCATGTATCCATAACCTCCAAAAAATTGAAGTACCTGGTAACTTAGTTTGTCCATAAATTCAGTGCATAAGAGTTTAGTCATAGCACATTCTTTTGTTACGTCTTCTTTCTGCTGTAATGCCTGACATATTTGGTAGTTAAATGCTTTTAAGCATTCTAGCTCTGCAGAGAGTTGTGCCACTCTATGTCTTAGTTCTTGGAATTTATTAAGCGGTCTGTTAAAAGCTTCACGTTCAGACATATACTGTAAGCCATATGTCAATGCGTATTCTGCAGATGCCAATGCGCCAGTAGAAAGAATTAATCTCTCTAATTCAAACTTTTCCATGATGTAGTAAAAGCCTTTGTTGATTTCACCAATCAAGTTTTCTTTAGGAACTTTTACATTGTCAAAAGCTATTTCTGCTGTTTCTGATGCATGCCAGCCTAATTTTTTCAATCTGTTGGTTTGCACTCCTTCACTTTTTCGGTCAATAACCATCATGCTGATGCCATCGTAACCTTTATCTCCTGTTCTAACGGCTGCCACATAAAAGTCACTTTTTACTCCATTGGTAATAAATGTTTTTGCCCCATTTATGAGGTAATAACTTTCTTTTTCTTCTGCTTTAGTTTGAATGTTAGAAACATCAGATCCTGCCTGTGGTTCAGAAATGGCTAAGCAACCAATAATTTTTCCTGCTATACCAGGTTCTAAGTATTTTGTTTTTAAAAAATCTGATCCATTTTTGGATAAATGTTCTAATGCCAGAGTAGAGTGTGATAGAAGTGATGCAGCTGTGCCAGCAGAATTGCATTTGTTTAATTCTTCCACTAGAATTATAGTGTAAAAAATATCGGTTTGTATTCCTCCAAATTTTTCTTCAAATCCCAGTCCGTAATAACCCATTTGGCCAAGTTTATTAAAAGCAGAAACAGGTATTTCTCCTTTTTCTTCCCATTCATCGATATGGGGTACTATTTCACGATCTAAAAAATCTCTCAGAGATTTTCTAAATAATTGGTGTTCTGATGTGAAATAGTTTGTATTCATTACAAAAAAAGATCTTTCATTAAACTCATGGATGGATCAACAGCATAATGGTCAAAATCTTTAACTCCACTATCTCTTAGTACATATTCGTCTATGAAAAAATTACCTGTTACAGAAGAAGCATCCATTTGTAGTATTTCATAAGCAGCATCGGCCATTATTTCTGGCTTCCTACTTACTTTTATAATGCTATCACCTCCCAATAAATTTTTAACTGCAGCAGTGGCAATAGTTGTTCTTGGCCAAAGTGCATTTGATGCAATTCCATGATTTTTTAGTTGAGCAGCTTGTCCAATAACGGTCATGCTCATGCCGTATTTACTCATGGTATAAGCTAAATGTGCTCCAAACCATTTTGGGTCCATATCAATTGGTGGAGATAAAGTTAAAATATGGGGATTTTCGCTATTTTTTAAATGAGGTATACAATGTTTTGAAACCATAAATGTTCCTCTAACATTAATATCGTGCATTAAATCATATCGCTTCATTTCCGTATCCTGAATCATAGTCAGTGAAATGGCACTAGCATTGTTTACAACGATATCTATACCGCCAAATTCATCTGCTGTTTTTTGTATGGCTGTTTTTACGGTATCCTCATCCCTTATATCTACTACAAGTGGGAGTGCTTTTCCTCCAGCTTTTTCAATTTCCTCAGCAGCAGTATATATAGTACCTTCTAATTTTGGATGAGGAGTTGTTGTTTTAGCAGCTACTGCAATATTGTACCCTTCTTTTGCTAAACGCAAAGCAATGGCTTTCCCAATTCCTCTGCTACTTCCTGTTATAAATGCGGTTCTTTTCTTCATATTATATTTTTATGACTTTTTGAAAATATTTGAATATGTTCTTATTGAATGGGGGATAGATTAGCTTTAAACTATTTCCGAATTTCCGCTTAATCACTCCTCTTTGATTGGAGAAATCCATAAAGCTGTGTTTACCACCAGTTTTTCCAACACCACTATTGTTTACTCCTCCAAAAGGTAAATGGGGATTTACAGATGTTAGCATTAGTTCATTGATACAAGTTCCACCTGCAACAGTATTATTTAAAAAATAATCTATAGCTTCTTTTTTATTACTCATAATATATAAAGCAAGAGGAGAAGGGTAGGTGTTCAGTAGATCAACAACTTCCTCCTTGTTTTTATAAGTTATAACTGGAAGAATAGGCCCAAAGATTTCATCTTGCATGACCTTCATATTCTTGTTGACATTTGTAAGTAAAGTCGGTTGAATGTATTTGTCTCCTTTTTCCACTTTACCACCAAATTCTATTTTAGCTCCTTTTTCTTTGGCATCTTCTAGCAATTCGTTTACCCTGTCAAAATTGGAATCATTGATGATTCTACCATAATCACTTGATTGATCAATTCCTTTATTTTCAGCATTGTAAAATTTATCACATGCTATTTTAAATCCTTCTACAAATTTTTGGTGTGCCGATTCATGTACAATAGCAAAATCTGGAGCTATACATGTTTGGCCACTATTCATGGTTTTGCCCCAACATACTTTCTCAGCTGTAGAATTAACATTGGTAGTTCCATCAATGATAACAGGAGATTTACCACCCAATTCTAATGTAACAGCAGTTAAATTTTTAGCTGCGGCTTCCATTATTATTTTACCTACTTTGGGACTTCCAGTAAAGTGAATATGATTAAATGGTAGTTTCAATAATTCAGTAGCTTCTGGTATTCCACCTTCTATTACTGCCACTTCATTCTCATCAAATAATGCCTTTATCATGATGCTTAAGGCATTTGCAGTATGAGAAGAAAATTCTGAGGGTTTAATGATAGCTGTATTTCCTGCAGCTATGGCGTATACTAAAGGATATATGGTAAGTTGAAATGGATAATTCCATGGTCCTATAATGAGAATATTTCCTTTTGATTCGTATTTAATAAAAGATGACATCCCAACCATAGTAATAGGTGAGGGTACATGTTCGTCTTTCATCCATTGTTTAAGATTTTTACATACTTCTTTTATGGTAAGAATAACGGGCGTCATTTCAGTTGTAATGACCTCTTCATTAGATTTTCTAAGGTCCTTATATAAAGCCTCTGCAATACTTTTGTGATTGCCTTCATGTAAAATATAATTGTATATACTTTTTATTTTGGCAATCCGATCTTGATGAGAGGAGTTCCTTAGAGAAAGTACATTCTTTGGGTCAGATTGTAGTTCGTATATTCTTTTTATTTCTTTGGTAGTATTCATGATTCCATGATGATATTTTCAGTTTCTCTATGCCAATCAATATACTTATTCATGTATTTTTCATCAATTTTGTTTCGCTTTACTTTTAAAGTAGGGGTAAGTAATTTATTTTGCTCGCTCCAAATCTCTTTAGTCACTACAATGGTTGATATACGTTCATAATTGGCCAAGTTTTGGTTCACTTTTTCAATATGGACTTTTAATTCTACAGATACTTGTTTGTTATCTTTATTTAATCCATTCTCTGATAAATTGACTAAAGCTATGGGTTGAGGAGTTGTTAACCCTACTACACATGCTTGCTCTAGAAGGTCACTCATTAATAAATTTTCTTCAATTGGATTTGGGGTTATATATTTCCCTTTTTCTGTTTTGAAGGCATCTTTAACCCTACCCACAATATGTAAGCTTCCGTTTTCATCAATTTTTCCTTTATCACCACTGTAAATCCAACCGTCTTTTAAAATTTCTTGTGTTTTTTCAGGGTCTTTGTAGTAGCCTTGCATATTTTGTTCAGAGAAATAAATAATTTCACCCGTTTGCTCATCTATTTTAATCTTGCTTCCTGCAATGGGCTTACCTACATTAACATCACTTAATTCATCTTTAGGTGTTATTGTAACTGCTCCACAAGCTTCTGTTGCACCATATACTTCTCTAAGATTTAAACCTAACTTTCTATACCATTTTTTCAAGTGAACTGGTGTTAATGCAGCTCCAGTTAAAACAATTTTTGCTTCTGCTAGTCCTAAAGCTACTTTAAGTTTTGCTCTAAAAAATGAAGATAATATCGGAGTTGAAAGTAAGGTGTTAACTACATTTGGTTTTATTTTACCAAAAATACCTGATTGAAATTTACTCCATATTCTAGGTACCGCAAAAAATACAGTTGGTTGTGTGTCTTTTAAGTTATCTACAAAAGTGTCAATAGACTCACCAAATGAAATGGACCCACCTTTATAAAGTGCGGCACTTTCTATTACTATTCGTTCAGCCACATGATTTAGAGGTAAGAAAGAAAAGAATCTGAACTCCTTTAGCTCATTAATACCTAATGTGTTGTACTTTTCCTCATCTCTAAAAACCACAGCTACATTTCTGTAATTTAGCATTACCCCTTTTGGACTGCCTGTAGTACCAGATGTGAATAGAATAGTCCATAGTTCATCTAATTTGGGTAAAGCATAATCAGTAGCTTCTTTTTTGTCTTTTATTAAATCGTCCCATTCCTCTCCAACACTAACTTTTGCATTTCCTTCATAATGTGGGAATTTGATCACTTTTAGTTTATCGTTTAATGCTTCACCTTTGTTTCCCCATTCATCAAGTTTACCTGCAAACAATAATTTGATGTCGCTTTTCTCCACTACTTCTTTCAATTGATCTTTGGGCAAGCTTGCATAGTATGGTACTGAAATATATCCTCCTAAAGAAATTGCTAAATCGGCAATAATCCAGTGGTAACAGTTTTTGGATAGAATACCTATGTGATCTCCCTTCTTAAGTCCCATATCAATTAATACTTGGAGCAATTTTCTTACTTCTACAGCAGCTTCTCCGTAAGTAATTTCTTTCCAGCTTTTGCCTTTGGGTTGCCTTAGAAAAACTTGATCAGGTGTTTGTTTTTCCCAGTCTAAAAAATATTCAATTGGACTCTTCACTATATTTTAATTTAATTCGTACTTATTTTTTGTAATAAAATGGTTTGCAACTTCTCTTCTAAGCTCTTTTAAATTTAGATATGGAAGTTGAAATAATCGATTAATGCCTTTGTAGTTTTTCATGGCTTCATCAGCATTAGATGAGGCAAAAATGACTTCTTTAGCGTGTTTGGATAATAACTCACTTGCTTCGTATAATAAAACCAAAGTAAGTTTGGTATATATCATAGATTTTTGTTTTTGAGCTCTAAGTAGTGCACTTTCAAGGATGTAAATAGGTATCATCATATCTGCTAGATGCATTAAAACTTCTTGTTCTGTTTTAATTTCTTGTTGAAATTTTTGCACAGCAATTCCAGTTGTTAATAGGGTAGCTTTTTTAGCCACTTCAATATAATTTTCAATAAGTTTTAATGGCTCTTTTTCTTCTTTAGTTGCAGTCAATTCTCCACTTAAAAGCTGTTGAAATAATGCCATTGTTTTTTCCATAAAAGGCAACTCACCCTTCATGGCCTTCCTAAGCAGCATAGTGGGAGTAAGTATTCTGTTTATTTCATTGGTTCCTTCATAGATTCTATTTCCTCTCACATTTCTATAGTGAACTGATATTTCACTTTCACCTGAAAATCCCATTCCACCATGAATTTGTAAAGCTTCATCTACTATAAAAGATTCAACTTCTGAGCCATATACTTTGATGATGGCACACTCCATAGCATATTCTGCACAGGATTTAATTTTGGCCTCCAGTTTGTCAACACCATTTTCTATAAGCTCTTTATATACCTCATCAATTTGCTGACCCGCTCTATTCCAACTGCTTTCTAAACCATAGAGTCGAGATGCCATAGTGGAAACCTTTTCTTTAATGGCACCAAAATTGGAAATCTTTTCTCCAAATTGAACTCTTTCGTTGGCATAGTTTACACCAAGTTTAAATGCGCGTTTTCCAATGGCTGTATTGGCTACACCAATTTTAATTCTACCTGCATTAAGCGCATTCATGGCTATCTTGAAACCCTTATTGCGTTCTCCCAAAAGATTTTCTACGGGAACTTCAATATTTTCAAAAAACACTTGTCTTGTAGATGAACCATGAATACCAAGTTTTTTTTCCTCAGCACCTAGCTTCACTCCCCATTCTTTATGAACAATTAAGCAAGAAAGATTGGGGTCATCCTCAATTTTGCAAAACACAAAGAAAACATCTGCAAATCCAGAATTGGTTATCCACATTTTTTGCCCATTGAGGACAAATTTTGACTTATCTGCATTAAAAATTGCTTTTGTTTTTCCAGAATTTGCATCAGAACCTGCTCCAGGTTCTGTTAAGCAATAGGAACATTTAATTTTAGCAGTTACAATGTCGTTGAGGTACTTTTTTTTCTGTTCTTCAGTCCCGTAAAGTAGAATAGGGTATACACCTAATCCTGTATGAACTCCTATAGATTGACTGAATGCAAAACTATCTGAGGCTATCTCTCCAAAAGCCAATTCTGTTTTCATGTCACAGTTTAAACCACCATATTCTTCTGGAACACCAATTCCATGAAAACCTAGTTCACCCATTTTCTCAAGCAAACCTGGAGCTAATTCAGCACCTTCTTTGGTGTCAAATTTTTCTTTAATGGGTTCTACTTCTTTGTTTAAGAAGTCTCTCATAGAGCTTCTAAACATTTTTTGTTCTTCGGTATAGTCTTCCGGTGTAAAAACCGTTGAATAATTACTTTTGGTTAATAAAAATTCCCCTCCTTTAATTGCTTTTTTCTCTTTTACTTCCATCTATTAAATTGGGTTTAAAAATGATTTCATCACTCGGGCTAATCCCATTTTATCATAATTTAAATGTTGAGCACCGTCTACGTAAAGTGTTGTGCCAGTACAGTATGCTGATAAGTCACTTGCAAAAAAGCAAACAGCATTTGACACATCTTCAGCAGTAGCAAATCGACCAAGTGGTATGGCATTTTTTGCATCTTCAAACATGTCTTGTACAGGTTGTGGGTAAGTGTCAAGTCCTGAAGTTTCTACAATTCCAGGGGCAACACAATTAATTCTAATACGATGTTCACTCCATTCTTGGGCAATGGTTTTGGTTATGTTTTCCACTCCTGCTCTGGCGGCACCCGTATGAACCATGCCAGGAAATCCTCTGAGGATATCCGCAATTATATTGATTATGACCCCATTCTTCTGAGGAATAAAAAAGGCATTGCCCATTTCTCTAATCATATAAAAAGTACCATTAAGGTTGTTATTTATAACCGCATTCCATCCTTTGTCATTGATGTATTCTGTAAGGGCAGGAAATTGTCCTCCCGCATTATTCACTAAGATGTCTAAACGACCACATTTATCTTTAATGAAGCTGGTCAATTGTTGAATCTCTTCTGTTTTTCTAATGTCACAAGCTTTGTGTAGTACAGTTCCAAATTTGGCTAGTTTTTCAGCTGCTTCTGCAAGAGGTTCTTCTTTTCTGGAAGCTATAATAACAGTAGCTCCAAGACAGAGAAAATCTTTGGCTATTTGAAAACCTATTCCACTTCTGCCACCTGTTACAAGAATATATTTGTTTTTAAATGTGTCTTTGGCAAACATTATACAATTTCTTTAAGTGGGGTTTTCAATTGTGCTCTTGCTTCCTCTATTGTAGCGACCTCTCTACCCATCATTGTAGCTAATTTCACTCCCCATTCAACACATTCGCCATTAGATTTAGCCATTTCATTGTTAGGTAGGTAAAAGTTATCTTCTAATCCTACTCTGAAGTTTCCTCCCATAGTGCAAGCTACAGCCGCTAATTGCCATTGTTTTCTGCTAATGCCAATTACTTGCCACATAGACCCTTTTGGCACTTGCTTAATTTGATGGATTAAATTTTCTGTGGTAGCCGGAATTCCTCCAAGTACGCCCATAACTAAGCTGTAACAAGCATTGTCTGGAAGTAATCCCATTTGTTTAAGCGGTTCAGCATTTCTAATGTGACCTGTATCAAAACACTCCATCTCAGGGGTGACTTGATTTTCGTTCATGGTTTTTACCACTTCCATCATGGTGTCAAAAGAATTTTCAAATACGGCATTCCAGAAGAATTGCTTGGCTTTTTTAGAGAATATAGCATAGTTCATACTACCCATATTAAATGCTGCCATATCTGGTTTTGTAGCATGTAAATGTTTAGTTCGTTCAGCTGCACTCATCCCAATAGCTCCTGTTGAAAAGTTGATGATGACATCTGGACATCTTTTACGTACTTCCTCATGTATTTCTTCAAATACTTCTGTTCTCCATGAAGGGGTTCCATCATCTTCTCTAGCATGAATGTGAACAATGCTAGCACCTGCATCTACAGCTCTTTTGGATTCTTCACCTAGTTCTTTAGGTGTAAATGGAATGTAAGGGCAATGAGATCGGTTTGTTGCTGCTCCCGTTAATGCTGCTGATATTATTAGTTTTTCGTGTCCCATAGTTAGTTATTTACTCGCCAGTCCAAACTGGATTTCTTTTTTCTTTAAATGCATTTATTCCTTCTTGAGCATCTTTACTCATGATGGTTTTTTGAAGCATTTCCATCAAGTATTGATGCTCACCATCCGATTTGGTTATTCTTTCATAAGCTTCTAAGCCAAGTCGTATGGCGTTTGGAGAATTTCCTTTTATTTTTTCTATAATATTTTCGGTTGCAGTTGTCAAGTCTTTACCTTCTAACACTTCTGTCAATAAACCCCATTCTAGTGCTTTTTGGGCAGTGATGGTGTCACCACTTATACACCAATTTATAGCATTGCTTTTACTGATTTTATTGACTAATGCGGCTAATACTTGAAATGGAAATAAACCTCTTTTTACTTCTGGTAGTCCTAATGTTACTTTTTGGTCTGCAATTACAAAATGACTTCCTGTAAGAAAAAAGAGCCCCCCTGCCATGATATTCGCATGAAGTTGACAAATGATGGGTTTGTGTACTTCTTGAAATATTTCACCCATCAGTACTTGTTTGGTAGTAGATGGAATGGTGGATTCGAATTCTTCTGAAACTCCCATAAATGCTTTCAAATCTGCTCCTGAACAAAAGACGTCTCCTTCCGCTTTTAAAAGGATTGCTCTAATATCTTTGTTGTGGTGTGCGTGAGAAAGTGCAAATGCAATTTCATTGACCATTTGAGGATGAAGCGCATTCTTTTTAGCCGGTCTATTAAGCGTAAGCGTCATCACATGATCTGCTACTTCACAATTAATGAAAGCCCAAGTTTGATCTAACGAATTAGTGCTATTTTCTTCAAAGTAATTCAATTGGCATTTATTTTAAGTATGGTGAATCCTGCTTCAATATTTTCTCCATTTTTTGTAAATACTTCTTCAACTACGCCATTTTCACTGGCATATATCGTGTTTTCCATTTTCATGGAAGATAAAATGACCAATGGATCACCTTCTTTAACTTTTTCTTTGGGTTTGACTAAAATGTCAATAACCTGTGATGGCATTGGAGCAGTACAACTGCCTTTTTCAACTTCTTTTTCTTTTGATGGGAATCGGTCTGCTTTCTTTAAATTAAGCATACCAAGCATAGATTGATGAATGTGAATGTCACCTTCATTTTGAGCTATGTAAAAACGGTAAGAAACATTATTAATACGAGCTTTTAGTTGATTGTTCTCACAAGAAATAAATTTTACTTTAATGGTTTCTTCTCCAAAGTAAAATTCAAAATCACCATCTTTTTGTCTGTATTCTACGTGAACAATCTCATTATTTAACTTAAAGCTTTCTTGCTGTGGACGGTAGTAATTATTTCTCCAACCACCAGGAATATGTTTAAGATAAAC
>CEQI01021572.1_pt1 | contig 14954 bp, 10 predicted proteins | sample 531011 | NCBI WGS metagenome assembly CEQI01 (sample SAMEA2621204, study PRJEB7988) | marine metagenome | biome: marine biome (ENVO:00000447); feature: surface water layer (ENVO:00002042); material: "saline water (ENVO:00002010), including plankton (ENVO:xxxxxxxx)" | depth 5 m
TTTTGAGCTATCGCCACGCTTTGGGCAATCCTTAGGAATGATAGTAAAATATCATTTAAGCTCTACTTTTTCTATCGAAACAGGGTTGAACCTTGTCAATAGAAGGTATCAATTAAGCGTTGACAATAGTGTTATAGGATTGCAAGACTTGAGCAATTTCACCTTACGTTCCTATGAATTACCTATTCAGATTTTATCCTATGTCAAAGTTTCTGAAAAGTATTATTTAAATGCTGCCTTTGGCAATTCATTCAATATTTTTGCTTCAGATGTCATAAGCTTTGGCGAGGAAAATCCTTTTTTCTTACACAGTACGTCTAGAAGAAAGCGTACTCAATCGGCATTGATTGCCAATTTAGGAATAGAATACAGAACACTTGAAAAAGGTATCTTTTATTTGGGCTTTAGCTTGCACAGACCTTGGAAAAACACCGCAAGGAGTTATCCCGAATTTGATGATGGTACCAATTCTTTCAACACCCAAGCTCCGCTAGGAAAAGACGTTAAATACATAGACATCTCTGGCAATTACCTAACCCTCGACTTACGCTATTTCTTTTCTCAAAAAAAATAGCAAATTCACTTTTGATGCTGTAAAATTTTTGACAGCATAGAAAGAGAGCTTCTGACATTAATTTTATTTTTTGTAGATTTATGTTCAAGCTTTAGTTCAAATCAATAACATGGTTAATCTTAACTCTATACTCACTTTTGTGTTTGTTATGTTTTTTTCTGTTGTTTCTTTGGCTCAACCGCTTACCAATGGAATGGGTATCATTACACATTGGACAGGTTTTAGTGGTGAATGGGATGCATTTAGCATATACGAAACAGAAGACAATGCCTCTGCGACATTAGGTCAAAATTGGGCAACAAACTTCAATACACCAGCCGACCAAACAGTACATAACTCTTGGAAAGGAACTAATATGGGTGATGTCTTTGGCATTACCATAGATGTAGATAAAAACGTCTATTTCAGTGCTACTAAAGCCATATCATCTAGTGGATCAACAGGCACATCGGCAGGTGTCGCTGGAGACGGTGGCGTCTATAAAATGGATGCCAATACCTGGATGGTAACACCATTTATTTTTACTGGAAATGGCACTAATGAAATTCCCAATCAAGGCAACGGCTTAGGAAATATAGCTTATGACAAATGGAATAATCAGTTGTTCATTACCAATTTTGAAGATGGTAACATTTACCGCTTTGATATGCAAGGCAATCTGCTCTCTACCTTCGACCCTTTTACTGCCAATAGTACCGAGCTAGGTACATTTAGTGGTCATGGGGAAGCATTATGGGGCATTAATGTATATGGCGATACTGATGGAGTAAAGGTTTACTTTTCATTATGGACAGAAGACAATTCACTATCCGACCCTAGTGGTGACAACAATTCGGTCTGGTCAGTTAACTTAGATGCTGTAGGCGATTTTACAGGAAGTGAAAGTCTGTGCTTTGCCTTAGAAGATAACACAGGTAGTTTTATGAATGGGATAGTTGGAGCCTCATATCCCATTTCTGATATTACTTTCAGTAGTGATGGCAAAATGTATGTATGTGAGAAAGTGCAGGGAGGTTGGGGTGCCTTTGGGGGTTGGAATGACCAATTTACGCCAGGTGCACATAGTTCAAGATTATTTGAATACCAAAAAATTGCCGGTGTATGGACACGAACAATTAAATATGCCGTTGGCAACTATAACACTCCTAATGATGCTGATAACACTACTGGTGGTGTAGCTTTAGGGAATAAACAACTATCCAATGGGGAAATAGATTGTGAAAAAATAATTTGGGCATCCGGAGACGCCTTACGATTTAGCGGCTTTAATGATTTACCAGGACAGGATTATGTTTATGGATTAACTGGTATTCCTGTAGAAGGTAATTCTAATGACCCAAGCAATCCTAATTATGTACAACTAACAAGTATATATATTGATGTAGACTATACTGGAACAGGTAGTAACGGAGGACAAAAAATGTCTTTTGGTGATATAGAAATCTATTCAGATGCTGTTGGTGAAGCAAACTTTACAATTACTCCCAATGCAACTATATGTCCTGGTTCATCTATACAACTGAACGTAAGTGGTGGTAATAATTATGAATGGAGTCCTGTTAAAACATTAAATGACAATAGTATAGCTAACCCAATAGCTACTCCACAAGAAAATACTATATACACTGTAATGGGAGATGGAAGTTGCGGAAGTAGAGATACTGTAAATGTAAGTATTAGCATTGATGATTTTACATTCTCTTTAGGACCTGATTTGGCAATTTGTGAAGGAATTAACAACGTTAATATAGATGCAGGTAATAATGCTATTGCATATATATGGAATACTGGAGAAATCTCACAAATAATTAGCGTAAGCAACGAAGGGATTTATAGTGTTGAAGTTACAAGTCCAGAAGGATGTACTTACACAGATGAAATACAAGTGCTAAATAAATCATTACCAGTTGTGAATTTTAGCACACCAAAAGACTCCGCATGTCCACCCGGACAATTTATTCTTATTGATGAAAGCATAGCCCAAGACGGTGATCCTATTGTGAGTTGGAATTGGCAAATTGACAATCAAAATTTTAACGCCTTTTCAATTAATACGATACTAGAAAACCCTGGTAGTTATGACGTAAACTTGGAGGTTACAACTCAATTGGGGTGTAAAGCAAATTTAAATTTAAACAACTTTCTAACAGTAAATGATTTCCCAACTCCAAAATTCATAACTGAACCAGATGAAATAAGCAATTGCGAGAAGACCATAAAATTAATTAATTTATCCACAGACTACGACTCATTGAATTGGATCTTAGGAGATGGTAATATAATTACTGAAGACACTTTAGAGCACTACACCTATTCAGAAATAGACAACTATATTATACAATTGTATTTGATAAATGAGTACGGTTGTGAAAATAGATACTTCAAAGAAATAAATCCAAAATCTGATATTCCATTTTATATGCCTAATGCTTTTACACCAGATGGTGATGGGCTCAACGAAATATTTGTTCCACAAATAGGCTGTATAGATAATTTAGAATTTTGGATAATGAATCGTTGGGGCGAAGTTATATTTTATAGTGACAATATTAATGTTGGATGGGACGGCACTTATAAAAATCAAAAATGTCCTTTAGGAGTATACTCATGGAAAGCTAAATTTAATGGATCTAAAGCTAACGAAATTAAAATGGGTGAAATACATCTAATGCATTAATAAACATCTGAAATCTTTTAATCTAACTTTGACCTTTTACTAGCAAATATTAAAGTCCTAACCCACTTCTTATATCACCATTCAATAAATGAGTATTTGGATCTTCTAAGCACTCCTTAACTCTAACTAAGAAACCTACAGATTCTCTGCCGTCAATTATGCGGTGGTCATATGATAAGGCTAAATACATAATAGGTCTAATTTCTACTTTCCCGTTTACAGCAATTGGACGCTCTACTATGTTGTGCATACCTAATATCGCAGATTGTGGCGGATTTATAATAGGAGTAGATAGCATAGAACCAAATACTCCGCCATTAGTAATGGTGAAAGTTCCACCTAACATTTCATTCGGTGTAATTTGTCCATCTCTTGCTCTTAGAGCTAATCTCTTAACTTCTGATTCAACTTCATTAAAGTTCATTAATTCTGCATTACGAATTACAGGTACCATCAACCCTTTAGGAGCACTTACAGCGATACTGATATCGGCATAATTATGGTAAATCACCTCTTTCCCGTCTATTTGTGCATTTACATCTGGGAATTCTATCAAAGCAGTGGTTATAGCTTTAGTGAAAAAGGACATATAACCTAAGTTAACATTATACTTATCTTTAAAGGCTTCTTTATATTCTTTCCTAATAGCGAAAATATTGGACATATCAACTTCATTGAAAGTTGTCAACATAGCTGTTTCGTTTTTGACATATACCAAACGTTGAGCCACCTTTCTTCTTAACATAGACATTTTCTTACGCTCTGTACCTCTTGGCCCATCAGTTTTTTCAGATATCATAGCTTCAATGACATCCTCTTTCAAAATTTTACCTCTTTCACCACTACCTTTGACGTCTTTTGTAGACAAATCGTTGTGTGAAATAATAGCTTTGGCTAAAGGTGTGACTTTAGCATCTAAGGAATTAGCAGGGATTGATGAACGAACTTCTGGAGATGACTCTTGAGATGATCCTGTGGCGCTAGCTTCTCCAACACCATCGGTATCAATAATACACACCACTTGTCCTACCTCAACGGTATCACCTTCTTCAGCTACCAACTTTATGGTACCACTCTCCTCGGCTGGTAAAGCTAAAGTGGCTTTATCAGAATCTACTTCAGCAATTTCTTGATCTTTTTCAACATAGTCACCATCTTCAACCAACCATTGAGCGATTTCAACTTCGGAGATCGACTCTCCTGGACTAGGTACTTTCATTTCTAATAGCATAACCTTCTATTTAAAAACTTCTTCTATAATTAATCGTTGTCTATGAGCTGCTTGCTTAGACGATCCGGATGCAGTGGCTGCACTTGGTCTAGAGGCAATTAACTCAAAAGGTAAGTTCTGTAATCGATTTAGTATATGTGTCCAAGCGCCCATATTTTTAGGCTCTTCTTGTACCCAAATCAAAGGCTTACCTTTATACTTTTCTAATACTGCATTGATTTGTTCTTCTGGTAATGGATAGAGTTGTTCTAAGCGTATTAATGCCACCTCCATACGTGCTTTTTTTTCTCTCTCTTGAAGTAATTCATAATAGATTTTACCACTACAAAAGACTACTTTTTCTACTGCCGATGGCTTAACTTTTACATCATCTATTAACTCTTGAAATTTACCTGTTGACAAATCTTCTAATTTAGATACACACAATGGGTGGCGCAATAAACTTTTAGGTGTAAAAACAATCAATGGCTTTCTAAACTCACGTCTAAGTTGTCTTCTAATAACGTGAAAAAAGTTAGCCGGTGTAGTACAATTGACCATCTGCATATTATGCTTAGCACACATCTGCAAATAGCGTTCCATTCTTGCGCTAGAGTGTTCAGCACCTTGCCCCTCATATCCGTGAGGCAATAACATAACCAAACCATTATAGGTTTTCCATTTATCTTCAGCACTAGAAATAAACTGGTCTATCATAATCTGAGCACCATTACTAAAATCTCCAAATTGGGCTTCCCAAATGGTTAGACTATTCGGTAAAGCCATAGCATAACCATAATCAAATCCTAGTACTCCATATTCGGATAATAGAGAATTATAAGCTTCAAACCGAGCCTTAGGGTTGATACTATTCAAGGGTACTATCTCTTGCTCCGATTGTTCTAATTTTAATACTACATGACGGTGAGAAAAGGTTCCCCTTTCCACATCTTGACCACTCAAACGTATGGGATTGCCTTCGTCTAATAATGTGCCATAAGCCAACAATTCAGCCATTCCCCAATCCAGTCGGTTTGTTTCCTCCACCATCTTCTTTTGTTCCGCTAATAAGCGTTGGGTCTTTTTAAACAAAGAGCCGTGTTGAGCTAAGGTATATATTTTTTTAGCTACCTTTTTAAGTGTATCAATAGGCACTGATGTGTCTGGCGATGATATAAAATCGGCATCATTAGACTTTCTAAAACCTTCCCACTCACTTTGCATAAATCGAGTGATATGAGCCTTTTCTATTTCTTTAGATTCATCAAAACGATCTTGTAATAACTGCTTAAATTCTTGTTCCAACTCCTTGGCAATGTTAGCACCAACAATCCCTTCACTAATCAATTTTAGGTTATAAATTTCTCTGAGGTTAGGGTGCTTACTAATGGCTTTGTATAGCATAGGTTGCGTAAAACGAGGCTCATCGCCTTCGTTGTGACCATACTTTCTATAACACAATAAGTCTATAAATACATCTTTATGAAACTGTTGTCTGTATTCTACTGCCATTTTCATAGCATGAACTACAGCTTCTACATCATCACCATTGACATGAAAAACTGGAGATAAAGTCACTTTTCCAATGTCAGTGCAATAGGTGCTTGATCGTCCATCTAAATAATTTGTTGTAAAACCAACCTGATTGTTAACCACAATATGAATAGTTCCACCTGTTTTGTAGCCATCCAATTGTGCCATTTGAATTACTTCATATACAACCCCTTGACCTGCTAAAGCAGCATCACCATGAATAAGTATGGGAACGACCCTAGAATTGTCTCCATTATATTTTTGATCAATTTTTGCTCTAGCTATTCCCTGGACTACTGGATCGACAGCTTCCAAATGGGAAGGATTAGGCGATAAAGAAATTTTTACATTTTTTCCATTATTGCAAGATTGTTCGGAAGTATATCCTAAATGATATTTTACATCACCAGAAAAAAGATGATCTTCATATTCTTTACCTTCAAACTCAGAAAAAATGTCTCTGTAGGTTTTGTTGAAAATATTAGCTAAAACATTAAGGCGCCCTCTATGTGCCATACCCATAACGAATTCTTCAACTCCTATATCTGCTCCTTTTTCAATCAAAGCGTCAAGTGCAGGAATAAGAGCTTCAGCGCCTTCCAAAGAGAAACGTTTTTGACCAACAAACTTAGTATGCATAAAATTTTCAAATGCTACCGCTTGATTAATTTTACGTAGAATTTGTCTCTTTTCTTGAGGGCTGAAAGTTGGAGTATTGCTATTTTTATGCAATCTATTTTTTATCCATTCCACTTGATCGGGCTTACGGATATACATGTACTCCACTCCAATAGATTGGCAATACACCTGCTTTAGATGTGTAATAATATCTTTTAAACTAGATGGTCCTATTCCAACCTGACTACCCGCTTGAAAAATCGTTTCCAAATCAGATTCTTCAAGTCCAAAATTTTCAAGATCCAATGTAGGGGAATATTTTCTTCTCTCACGAACAGGATTTGTATGGGTAAATAAATGGCCACTTTTACGATAGGCATCAATAAGATTTATTACTTGAAATTCTTTCTTAAAGGTTTCTGGAACTTCGTCTTCTTCAGAATAAACCTCTTTGGCGAAATCGAAACCTATAAAAAAATTTCTCCAATCTTCATTTACCGATTTGGGGTTTTTAACGTATTGCTCATACATATTTTCTACCATATTAGTATGAACTGCTCCGAGAAAAGAAAATTTGTTTGTCATCAATTTTTCAGTTATGACAAATCTATTGAATTTTATCTATAATTCCTTTAATTTTTAATACTAAAAGAATGAATTTAGCTTTCTCTTTTCTTTAAAAGAGAAGCAAATAGCTCTAATTGACTTAGATTACCATTAATTTTTTTTAAAGACTTCATAGCCTTTAAATAATAATCATCGATTAAGGAATTAATATGCTCTTTTAAATTCATAGATCCATATATGAACTTTACACGCTCAACTTTTTCTGTAGCATTAAGCCCACCTGAACTGTATAAATTAACTAAATCCATCTTTTCCTGGCCTTCAGAAAGGGACAGCGCTTTTAAATAAAGACAAGTTTTTTTACCAGAAATAATATCTCCTCCAATTTGCTTTCCAAAAGATTTTTTATCGCCAAAAACATCAAGCAAATCATCTTTTAGCTGAAATGCTATGCCAATATTTCTTCCAAAATCATATAAAGCTTTTCCTTGTTTTTCATTTGCACCACCAATAATTGCGCCAATTTGAAGAGCCGCACCTAATAATACAGCAGTTTTATATTCTATCATTTTAAGGTAAGATTCCATAGTAACTTCAGCTTGAATTTCAAAATCCATATCAAATTGTTGGCCTTCACAAACCTTTAAAGCCATTTTATTATATATATCTAAACACTTGCTTAATTGTTTTGAAGGTAAATCACTTAAATATTGATAAGATTTTACAAGCATAGCATCTCCTGATAATATTGCTACATTAGTATTCCACTTAGCATGAACAGTAGCCTTGCCTCTTCTTAAGGGAGCTTTATCCATTATGTCGTCATGTAACAATGTAAAATTGTGAAAAAATTCAATCGATAAAGAGGGTTTGATAGCTTTTTTTATATCCTCGTCAAATAACTGAAATGCTAACAATAAAAGAATTGGTCGCATACGCTTTCCTCCTAAGGATAAAATATATTCAATAGGTAAATAAAGATCTGCCGGAGTATGCGGGTACTTTAAGTCGTACAGTTCCTGCTCCACTAGGTTTCTTAACTCATCAATAGATTTCATTATTATTTTAACAAGTCTATTAAATAATTTCCGTATCCACTTTTTAATAATGGTTGTGCTAATAATCTTAGCTGATTATTATCAATCAAACCCATTTTATAAGCTGCCTCTTCAATACAACCAATTTTACGCCCTTGTCTACTTTCAATAACTTCAACAAATTGACTTGCTTGCATTAGTGATTTGAATGTTCCCGTATCTAACCAAGCTGTGCCTCTTCCTAAAGTTTGGACTTTAAGCTTACCTCTTTTTAAATATTCTAAATTAATATCTGTAATCTCATACTCTCCTCGAGTTGAAGGCTTAATATTTTTAGCTATTTCAACAACCTGATTATCATAATAATATAATCCAGGAACAGCAAAATTAGACTTTGGTTTTTTAGGTTTTTCCTCAATACTTATTACATTATTATTCTCATCATATTCTACTACACCATAACGCTCTGGATCATTAACATGATAGCCAAAGATTAAAGCTCCATCAAAATCATTACTAGATTTTAAATACTGACGCTTCATATAAAAAATGTTATCTCCCAATACTAAACATACCTTATCGTTACCAATAAATTTTTCACCTAATACAAAGGCCTGTGCAAGTCCATTGGGAACTTCTTGAATAATATATTCAAATTTACATCCTAAATTACTTCCGTCACCAAGTAATTGCTTGAAGATTGGTAGATCTTTAGGAGTAGAAATAATCAATATTTCTTTAATACCTGAGTACAACAAAGTAGTTAAAGGATAGTAAATCATCGGCTTATCATAAACAGGTAAGGCCTGTTTACTAATAGCTAAGGTTAAAGGGTTTAATCTAGTACCAGATCCACCTGCTAAAATTATACCTTTCATTACTTTTTATTATTTATAGTTAATTCCTTTAATTCTATATCCTCCTCTTCATCAAATACATATAATAATGGATCGCTAATAGCTTCTTCCATAAGAGACTTTTCCAAACTTAGCAACATAGCAGGCAAAACAATTAAATTAGACAGTAGTGCTATCATTAAAGTTATTGAAACTAACAATCCTAAAGCTAAAGTACCTCCAAACTGTGAGGCAATAAAGATAAAAAATCCAAAGAATAAAACAATTGAGGTATAGAACATACTTATACCAGTTTCTTTTATTGCTGCTACCACTGAATCTTTAATATTATTATTTCTATACTTTAATTCCTGACGATATTTTGCCAAAAAGTGTATCGTATCATCAACTGAAATTCCAAAAGCAATACTAAAAACCAAAATAGTTGAAGGTTTAATAGAGATGCCGAAATACCCCATTATTGAAGCTGTAATAAGAAGAGGAATCATATTTGGTATTAAAGAGACAACAACCATTCTAAATGAATTAAACATCCAAGCCATAAATATAGATATTAACAAGATAGCTAAAAAAAGACTTACAAAAAGATTTTTGACTAAATAGTTTGTGCCCTCTAAAAATACCACACTAGTTCCTGTTAAAATAACTTTATACTTTTCAGGATTAAATAATTCATCAATTAATAATCTTAAATCTTTTTTTATTTCCTTCATTCTTGAAGTTCCTATATCTGTGACATATAAACTTACTCTTCCTACTTGCTTGTTTTTATCTACCAAATCATCCATCCATGTATTAGGAGATTCACTTTTAAGTGTATAATCAAGAAGCCATCTTTTCTCTTGTGAATTAGGTAAAGTATAAAATGATTCTTCTCCATTATAGATTGCTTGTTTAGAAAACTTTATTGGATCAACTATAGATAATGGTCTAGAAAGTTCTTTATAAAGCATTAAGCTATCAGTCAATTTATCTATTCGCTTTAATGTTGATAATTTTGTTATTCCATTTTTTCTATGTGTATCAATAACGATTTCGAAAGGCATTACCGTTCTATAATGCTTTTCGAAAAATTTAATGCCCATATACAAGTCTGATTCTTTAGGAATGTCATCAGTAATATTTCCAGCAATACGCATTTGAAATAACCCAAAAAGTGCAATTGAAATTATAGAAATTGTTGCTATATAAATTACTTTTCTCTTTTGAGTTACGAAGAAGGTAATTTTATTAATTAGGCTATTAAGCCATTTTCTATCTAAGTGACTAACGTGACGTTTTTTTGGGGGATTTAAATAGCTGAAAATTATTGGTATAAGAAGTAAAGATAAAATGAATACTGCAAAAATATTTAAAGACGCAACTAAACCAAATTGACGTAAATCTTTACTAGATGTGAGAATGAATGTTGCAAAACCAAGAGCTGTTGTAGTATTTGTTAAAATAGTGATATTGCCTACACGCCGAATCATTTGCACTAAAGATTTTGACATATTACCGTGCTCTCTAAATTCATTATGATATTTATTGATGAGAAAAATACAATTTGGCACCCCAATCACAATTAACAAAGGAGGAATTAATGCAGTTAGGACAGTAATTTCATAGCCTAAAATACCTAAAGTTCCAAATGACCAAATTACACCAATACCAACAACTAGCATTGAAATTATCATGACCTTTAAAGATCTAAAGAAAAAGAATAGGATAATAGCCGTCACGAAAAGTGCCAAAAAAATAAATAAGCCCACTTCCTTTCGTATTAGCTCCGAGTGAAGTGTTCGTATATAAGGCAAGCCAGAATACATAACATCTTTTTGTGTGGAATTATTATACACAGTACCAAATCCAATGATAGAATTAATCAAATTAACTCGCTTCTTACTTGTAATATAATCATTGCTTAATGACACTAGCATAATCATAGCGCTATCGTTACAAAGTCTTTCTTTATAAAAAGGTAGTTTATTCAACTGCAAAACAGCATCGTCTAATGAATTCTGTGTGTTAACATTCTCAAAAATAGAATTGATTACAAGCTTTTTTTCTTGTTTACTTTTACTAAAATTTACTACATCAGTAATAGAGTAAACATTTTTAACTCCATCTATTAATTTGAGACTATCCCCAAAATTTTTCCAATGCTCAAAATTATTTAATTCGAAAAAATTTTCTGAATCAACACCTATTATCATAATGTTGTCTTTTATTCCAAACTTTTCTACGAAAAAATTATACTCAATTTGAGCATTTGAATTTTTTGGAAGTAAACGTGCCATTGAGTAAGAAAGATTTACATCAGATGACTTTTGTATCATGAAATAAGTAGAAACTAAAATTAACCATATGAATACGGCTCTAAATCTAAGAATTACTCTTGCAATAATTAACCACATGTTTTATAAAAAGTACGCTAAATTAATCATAAAAATCCTGAGCAAAAAAAAAGCGTGATAAAAAATCACGCATTGATATTACAAACAAAAAAAATTAAACTTTTAATATTTCTTCTTCTTTTTTTGTAAAAAATTCGTCAATTTTCAAAGTAAAACTGTTGGTTAGATTTTGAACTTCAACTTCAGAATCTTTAAGTATATCTTCTGAAACACCATCTAATTTTTTAAGTTCATCATTAGCATCCCTACGTGCATTACGAATACTAACCTTTGCATTTTCAGTCTCTGATTTAGCTTGTTTAACTAACTGAATCCTTCTCTCCTCAGTCAATGGTGGTACATTAATAATAATCATATCTCCATTATTCATCGGATTAAATCCAAGATTAGCATCAATAATTGCCTTTTCTATAAAATCAAGGACACTCTTATCCCAAGGTTGAATAGAAATAGTTTTTGCATCAGGTGTATTAATATTTGAAGCTTGAGACAAAGGAGTAAGGACACCATAATAATCAAAACTGACATTATCTAACATTTGTGGATTAGCTCTACCAGCACGAATTTTAGAAAATGATGACTCTAAATGTTTTATAGCGCTATTCATTTGTTCTTTTGCGCTATCTAATATAAATTCTATTTCTTCCATATTAAAATTTTAAAAATTTACTAATGTGCCAACAGATTCACCATGAAGCATTTTAAATAAGTTTTGTTTTTTATTGATATCAAACACGACTATTGGCAATTTATTTTCATTACATAATGTAAACGCTGTCATATCCATTATGTTAAGTTCTTTTTCGTAAACTTCTTTAAAAGTAATGTTGTCATATTTTATTGCTGTTTTATCCTTTTCAGGATCAGCCGTATAAATACCATCAACTCGAGTTCCTTTTAAAATAACATCAGCTTCAATTTCTATCGCTCTTAGCGTAGCTGCTGTATCTGTTGTAAAGTACGGGTTGCCTGTACCTCCTCCAAATATAACTACTCTACCTTTCTGTAAATGTCTAATAGCGCGACGACGAATAAATGGCTCTGCTACTTGTTCCATTTTAATAGCTGTTAACAATCTAGTCTCTACATCTGCTTTCTCAAGGGCCGATTGTAATGCCATACCATTAATTATAGTAGCTAACATACCCATATAATCACCCTGCACTCTATCTAATCCCTGACCTTCTACCTGAACACCTCTAAAAATATTTCCACCACCAATTACTACTGCTAGTTCAACACCAAGATCAATAGCTGTTTTTATTTCATTTGCATATGATGACAACTTTTTAGTATCAATACCAAATTTTTGATCGCCCATTAGGGCTTCTCCACTTAATTTTAATAGAACTCTTTTATACTTCATAGTGCGCTAATTTAAGGCAAAAAAAAGAGAGTGAAAAACACTCTCTTAATTGATTTGATAAAATTAAACTCCAAGCCCAACTCTCTTGAAGCCTGTGACTGTTAAATCTTTCTCTATTTTATTGAGATATTGAGATACAGAAGTCTTAGATTCTTTGATGAACTCTTGGTTCAACAAAGTATTTTCTTTGAAAAATTTATTCAAACGACCCATTGCTATTTTCTCTAGCATTTGATCGGGCTTTCCTTCCTGACGTGCTAAGTCTTTAGCCACATCAATTTCGTTGTCAATTGTATCTTGAGAAACAAAATCTTTATCTAGGGCTATAGGGTTCATAGCCGCTACTTGCATAGCAATATCCTTGCCCACTTGCTCATCAACAACTGAGTTAAGACCTACTAAAGTTGCTAAACGATTTCCACCATGAATATATGCAGCAACCTGCGAAGACTCAATAGTTTCGTAAGATGATAAATCTAATTTTTCGCCAATAACACCTGTTTGCTCAATTATTTTTTCTTCAATTGACATATCACCTAATGAACAGGCTTTTAATGCAGCTAAATCAGTAGGTTTATTTGACATAGCAGCATTTAAGAAAGATTGTGCTAAAGCTATAAAGCTATCATTTTTAGCTACGAAGTCTGTTTCACAGTTAAGTGCTATAAGAGCTCCAAACTGACCATTTGTAGCTGATATTACAACTCCCTCAGATGCTTCTCTGTCTGCTCTTTTAGCAGCTACTTTTTGTCCTTTTTTTCTAAGGATATCAATCGCTTTAGTCATATCACCATCAGCCTCGACTAGAGCTTTTTTACAATCCATCATTCCCGCACCAGTTTGCTTTCTTAATGCATTTACCTCAGAAGCAGTAATTTTTGTCATTTCGTAAAGTATTTTTTTTAATTATCAATTATTTTTTTTCTGCTAGTTGTTCAACTTTTTCTTCATTAGGAGTAGCATTAGCTTCAGATTTAGCAGAAGCAGCAGCTTCTTTTTCAGAATTTCTTTCTGAAAGACCTTCTTGGATAGCGTCAGTTACTATAGAAACTATTTTTTCAATAGAACGACTAGCGTCATCATTTCCTGGAATGCAGAAGTCCACTAAATTAGGGTCAGAATTTGTGTCAACAATAGCAAAAGTTGGAATACCTAATTTTTTAGCCTCAGCGATTGCAATGTGCTCTCTATGAATATCTACTACAAATAAAGCAGCAGGAATTCTATTCATTGAGGCGATACTACCAAGGTTTTTATCTAATTTGTCTCGTGTTCTTGACACTTGTAAGCGCTCTCTTTTAGATAATGTATCAATAGTTCCATCCTCTTTCATTTTATCAATGGAATTCATTTTTTTAATCGCCTTGCGAATAGTCGCAAAATTGGTTAGCAAACCACCTGACCATCTTTCAGTAATATATGGCATATTTATTCTTTTGGCATGCAAAGACACCGATTCTTTAGCCTGTTTTTTTGTAGCAACAAACATTACTTTTTTACCTGACTTTGCCAAATGCTTAAGTGCTGCACAAGCATGGTCTAACTTAATAATAGTTTTGTTGAGGTCGATAACATGGATTCCATTTTTCTCCATAAAAATATAAGGATCCATTTTTGGATTCCACTTTCTTGTTAGGTGACCGAAATGTACACCTGATTCTAATAATTCTTTAAAATTTGTTCTAGACATTTATAAAATTGTTTACATTCATTAATTAACAATTACTTAGTAGTATTAGTTTATAGTCTAAGTAATTTAGATACTAAACAATATCCTAAGATATTAACGCTTACTAAACTGAAATTTCTTACGCGCTTTCTTTTGCCCTGGTTTTTTACGCTCCACCATTCTTGGGTCGCGAGTCATTAAACCTTCAACTTTAAGAGCTGAACGGTTTTCAGGATCAAATTGACATAAGGCACGAGAAATTGCCAATCGTACTGCTTCTACTTGACCAGTAATACCACCACCACTTACATTCACTTTTACATCAAATTTTCCTTCCATATCAACTAGACTGAATGGTTGGTTTAATTTATAAAGTAAAGTATCTGTAGTGAAATACTTGTCTGATTCACGGTTATTTACTGTGATATTTCCTTTGCCTTTACTCATGTA
>CEQI01000534.1_pt1 | contig 14882 bp, 12 predicted proteins | sample 531011 | NCBI WGS metagenome assembly CEQI01 (sample SAMEA2621204, study PRJEB7988) | marine metagenome | biome: marine biome (ENVO:00000447); feature: surface water layer (ENVO:00002042); material: "saline water (ENVO:00002010), including plankton (ENVO:xxxxxxxx)" | depth 5 m
TTATCCTTACAGCGGCGTTTTACATTACGTGGTGGTAGCAGACAAGGAAGGGCGTTTTTAATCGCGACGCCCTTGCTAAAATTAGCTAAAAACAACGCGAAAGTTCAGAAGACGCTGACAATAAATTTTGTTAAGTTCTAGAACGTGTTGCAGTTAGTAACGTAAACCTGTGGCGAAAAACTTCAATTTTCCCTCATAAAATACGGTATACTAACCGGCTAATATTCGATGAACTTTCGCGCTTGCTGATGTCTTACTAAGAAGAGTTATACAGCAAGCCACTAAAAACGTTACAGGAGACATCAATGGCAACGAAAGGCGTTAATAAGGTTATTCTTGTTGGAAACCTTGGCAATGATCCTGAAGTTAGATACATGCCTAACGGAAACGCCGTTGCGAACTTAAGCCTAGCAACTAGCGAAAGCTGGAAAGACCAACAGGGTCAGGTTCAAGAGCGCACTGAGTGGCACCGCCTTACAATGTACCGTCGCTTAGCAGAAATTGCCGGAGAGTACCTGAAAAAGGGCTCGCAAATTTATGTTGAAGGTAAATTGCAGACGCGTAAGTGGCAAGATCAACAAGGCCAAGATAGATACACCACTGAAATTATCGTAGACCAAATGCAAATGCTTGGTGGTCGCGGTGGTGAAGGTGGCGGCGGTAACGGTGGTTACCAACGTCCTCAAAACAACCAAGGTGGTTACAATCAAGCTCCAGCGCAGGGCGGTTATAACCAAGCGCCACAGCAAGGTGGTGGTCAGCAGGGCGGCTACAACTCAAACCAAGGTGGTGGCTACAATCAAGCGCCTCAGGGTGGCAATCAAGGTCAGCCAAAGAACCCACCAATGGCTGAGCCAGATTTTGACTTCGACGATGACATTCCGTTTTAGTTCGGGAAAATTTACATTGTAAACTTTATTTGTAAAGAGCCCTTGTTTTCAAGGGCTCTTTTCGTTTTTGTGGTGTAAACTTTGATTTGACAAGGCCCTTCACTGATACTATAAATATACCAAACTTAAAATGTAAAGTTTAAGCCATGAAGTTACGTAAAGTCAGAAAAGACGGTATTAATGAAGTTGGTTGTCTTGTGGTTGATGATAACGGCGTGCCGATAGACCGCATTTGCCGCTACACGCTTATTTCTCTTAATGGTGCTGATAACACACAAGAGAACAATGCTCGTCATGTCATCCATGTAGAACGTTGGGCAACAAAGCATGACATTGACCTGTTAGCAGAGGTGGCGCTTCATGGCCTCAATAGAAGTGAACATTTCATCTCATTGTTAAGACATCTCGAAATGTATGCGAAGGATACGGATGTCGTTGTACCCATTAATCGAAAGACGGTAGAGGCTGACTATTTCAATCAACGTATCGATGCGTGTTGCGAGTATTTTGCTTATTTAGCTGAACGTGCTATCAAAACACGCAAACTGAATGATCCTATGATTGGAACCATTGAAGAGAATGTTAAACGTCTCACTCTAAGGTTAAAGGCTCGGAAGTTGTCCGTAGGCAACACATCGACGGTTACTGGGTTATCCACTCAAGTTCAAGTTTCGCTTTTCAAAGGCCTAAAAGATCCGAAGTATTTCGGATGGAGCAAAGGCACCGCATTACGTAATAGGCTTATTATTCGTTTATTGTATGAGACAGGTATCCGTCGAGGGGAGCTCTTGTCGTTAACTATAGAGAATTGCCATACGTCTAAGCTTGCGCATGGCGAAAGGCCTTATATTCACACTAGGCAGAACGTGAAGTACGATGATCCTCGTAAAGACATTCCGCACGAAAAAACAGAAGAACGAATCATTCCCATCTCTAATGATTTGGCAGATTTAATTAACCAATACAAAGTTATTAGAAGCACACCGAAAGCTGCTAGAAAGCAACCACCCTATCTAATTTTGTCTAGTCATGCTCCTTATCCTCCTTTGTCTATGTCGTCATTAACATCTGTGTTTGATGCAATAAAAGCCAAAATACCCGACGTCAACGAATTAGGCTCACATAGGTTGCGCCATACGTTCTTCGAGAACCTCGACCGTATTCTTCACCGTGATAGCTATGACGACGAACATAAGAGAAAAATAAAAAACAACATCGGTGGTTGGAAGCCGTCATCACGTCAAAGCGAAAATTACGAGAAATTGGCGACATACGAACAGTGCGTTGAAGCAATGAGTTCGTTTCATAGTTTTCTTGAGAATAACTGATAGCTAAGGAGTAGCAGTGATGCAGTACAACGTTGTTTTGAGCGACACCCAATTAACGACAGTAGGTTTTGATAAAAGTGACAAAGAGATTGTTTATGATCCTTATCCAATTTCTCAAAATGGACAACCACTCGACTTAACAAAAACAAAAATCCATCTCCTGCCAGATAGATTATTACTCAACTTCGAACTTGTAGACCCACTGCTTCGCGAGCATGTGAAAGCATTGGTTTCGTTTATGTGTAAAAAACGAGAGAACATCACAGTTTTCAATCAATTCAACATCATCAAAACAATAAAGTTAGATGGAAGCTATGGTGATGAGGATAGTATACAAGAGCAGATCGAGACCCAAGTTAGGGACATTATGGATAGTGGTCAAAGTGCTACGCTTAAGTCGGTGCTACGCTCTATTTATGGCTGGTTTGTAGAAGAAGGGTTCCCTTTTTTCGATGATGATTTCTTTGACCTGTATTTAGATGTGATCAAGTTTGGAACAGATGATGGTAAAGGCAAAGATGTCATCATGGAGCTTCCAAATAGAGGTCCTTTGACACTGAGAGAACAGCGTCTTTTTCGAGAAGCGATGGCATCCATCGATACAGAAAGGTTGTCGATTGTTGAATTGCAAGGAATGGTGGCATTAAAGCTCGGGCAGGTTTTGGGAGCGCGCAATATACAAGTAGTTAAGCTTACATTTGGAAATATAGGAACTGGAGAGAACGGTGCTCCCTTTATTAATCTCCCGAGAGCGAAACAGCGTGGGCATAGGAGAAACAATCAGGTAAAAAAGAGGCCAATAACGAAGTCACTTTTTGAGCTAATTGAATTATTGAAAGCACGCTATTCGGATCTGTTAAAAGAAAAGGTTAAAAGTGAACAGCCAATTCTATGCAACTTATCAAATACAAACCACAAGATTACCTCTCTCAGGTTGAGACCGCCTGTTTTTTTCAAAAGAATTTTGTCTATAGAGGAACGCTTGAACTTGGGCTTCAAAGTCACAAACCGACGTTTGCGAAAGACCTTTTGTACTCAGTTAATCGCTAAAGGAACTCCACTTAAGGTGGTGGCTGAGTTGATGGATCATACAGATCTTCAGCAACTTGAAGTGTATTACCGCCATACTCACCATGTCGCTAAAAAATTGGATGATGTACTCCAATCTGAAGCTAAAGACATCATTGATGCATTTGCGGGAAAAATAGTAAATCCTGATGAGGCATCTCAAGCTGGGCAACAAATATTTGCACCAACAAAAGACCAAAAACTTCACCTCATCGGTAGTTGCGCAAGTAAAACGCCGTGCTCACTTAATCCACCTCTGAGCTGCTATGGGTGTGCATCTCTTGAAGCATTCGATGACGTTGATCACAAGTCTGTCGTTGAAAACTTTGTTTCTGAAGCGAAAGAGACCTTTGGTGAAGGGCATGCAATTGAGATACTTAAACACAAAGACTACTTAGCAGCATCTAAATTTGTGCAGCAATTGGAGGACGGTGAATTATGAGTAATGTTGCTCCTTTAATACCTCGACCTGGCAATGATCCTCTGAGCAACCTGAATGAGTTAATTCATTTTTCTAAAAAGCATTCACCGTTTAAGAGTAAAGAGGGCTGGAACTGGGATTCGCTGCATTGGGATGTGAAAAATATCTGCTTATCTCAAGGGAGAAAAGCTGGCTATCGCATTTGCTTAAACTTCAATAGAGATAATAAAAAAGGTAACAAAGTAAAAGACTCCCAGTCTGACATGGCACCTTTTCAGCATAAGCAACTATCCGACGTAGTTAAGTGCCATGTCACTTCACTTCAAATTGCGAAAGCAAAGGATGTAGGGACACTTCAACTTTGGATAAATGCTTATCGTTACCTCGACAATATAATAGGTCCTGCAAATAAGTGCCTTAGTGAACTTTCAATGAATGATTTTAAATTGGCTGAGCGAGAAGCTCGTGTTTCTTTGGAAGACAGTACGTTCTATCGAGTAGGTGTAAAATTAGAAGCGATTTGTAAATATATAAATCAAAAAAAATTGGCAAATCATAAGATTACATTTAAAAAATCAGCTAAACGTAGTGAGACTCACACCAACAGCGACTCAAGGATTGATCAAGAATCTATTACAAAGCGCGCTAAAAAGCTCCCCACTAAAGAAGGACTTATTGCTGCGGCAACCCTCTCAAATGCCCCTCTTTTGGGTGACGATGTGTTATTTCAAGCGATAGTAGAAATCATGTTGGCGACAGGCCTACGTTTTGATGAGTTGGTTTTATTAGATAAACATTGTCTTTATGAAAAGGAAATCGAAGAAACGAATGTCTTAACCGGCGAACCAGTAACTTCTCTTGTACATGAAATTCGCTACAAGGCTAAGAAAGGCGGCGGTTGGCGGTCAAAAAGCATTCCCGAAAGTTTGCTTCCAATTTTAAAAAAGGGGATAGACACTGCGCGCAAACACTTGCAGCCAGTGAGGGATGTCGTCGCTGCGGCCACCAAAAATCAACATGATTTCTTTCCTGAACTTGAGGATGACACTGATGCAACTATCCCTAGTACTTGGAAGTTACTGAAGTGGTCTAGTAATTCTAATTTTCAAACATACTTAAGAAGCCGCGGGATTACTATCACCAAACAGCAGCAAGACGTTAACGGCAAAATGAAGTCAGTAGCGACATTCCAAACGAGCGAATTAAAGCAAAAAACAACAGCATTGGCGCAGGATTCAATTTCTTCCCTATGGGATTCTATAAAGAACCTAACTGTAGCTGAACGACCAGAGGACTTGCTGTTCATTACTCAACATCAAAGACATCATTCAGTGAAATCTACAGAGCCTTGGGTGTTCACAATGATCACCCATACACAGCTTTCAGATTATCTAAGTGGCCGTCCCAAAATTGGTGTGGAAAGTGTGTTTGAACGCTATGACCTTAGATTTGAAGACAGGCCAGTACGGTTGACGTCCCATCAATTTCGTCATTTTCTGAGTACGATGCTGGAATTGAGTGACACGGTTTCTGACATTGAGGTAGCGCGTTATTTTGGTAGGAAATACATGGGTGATAACGCGACCTACAACCACACAAATAAAACAAAGAAGGTAATGGATGAGGCTGACACAATCATCGCCTCTACAGGGTTATCTCGTGAACAAGAGAAAGAAGCAGCCATACTGTTTACCTTGGTGGATAGGGATGAGGCGCTGGATACTATTCAGGATCTGACTACGTCGCTGACTACTTCAATTGGGCTATGCAAGCATGATTATAATGACTCACCTTGCGGTAAGCACTACGCGTGCTTGAGAGGGTGTAGTAACTATTATCGTGTAAAAGGTAATCCTTCTGAGATGGAAGAGGTGGCTCGTATCAGAGATCAACAGAAGTTACACGTCGATGCAGCTAAAGAAGCAGTTGATGAGGAGTATCACAATGCAAATAATTGGCTACTATCGCATGAGGAATTATTGAATGGATGTCAGATGGCGTTAGCCATCGAGAACGATGACTCGATCGCAGTCGGTGAGCGAGTGCAGATTTTTCCTGATGGCAAAACGAAATGTGAGGCAATATGAAAAAGAGTGCCAGAATAACCCCAGAAACCGAGAAGAAAATCTGCGAAACCATTAAGAGTATGGCCTACCTCTCTAAGAACGGAAAAGTAACAATGACCGATATCGCAAAAGAGGTGGGGTTTTCCAGACCCGCGTTATACAAAAATGACGCTATTAGTGCTTTGTATAAAGAAATTAACGAATCTCAAAATCTTAAGCAGCATAACTCAAAGACCATAGAAAAACTGGAGGCAGAACTAGCAAAGGCAAAGAATAAAATTGAGCGTCTCGAAACGACACTCGCTGAATATGACTTGAAGTATGTTCGCTGGCTTTACAACGCTACGAACGCAAACATTACGATTGACCAACTCAACGCACCGATGCCCGAATCGATAAAAACGAGTGCACGCAAAAGTGGCAAAAGATAAAAAATGAAATTCGACGTAGAGAATGAGTTAGTTGACTTCAATTTAGAGCGCATGGGCCATAAGGGCAAAGCGAACCTTATCAAGGTTGCTGGACTTTTGGGTATTCTCGATGGTGATAGTTGGGGAGATTACATAGAACACGGCTACATTGATCTCACAGCTATTGCTAAAGAGTGTGGTATCAGCCGCTCCAGTCTATATCAAAATCCACATATCAAACGTTATGTAACGGAAAAAGCCGAGGTGTTAAAGATGCAGGGATTGCTTCTTCAACTACCCTATCAAAGCACAGAAAAAACGCAGAGCAATGCCAAAGCAACGGTCTTATACACAGCCTCGGAGAAAGAAATCAAGGAGAAAAACGCGGAGATAAAACGCCTTCAGTCGCAAGTTGCTGAGCTATCAGCGGATAAAGATAGACTCAAAGAAGAGCTTAAAGCGACAAAAGCTGCATTGGAGCGTGAAGGTACCCGCGACCATTATCTGGCAAAATTCAGTAAGCATTTACGATGAATATCGGTTACTCCAGACCTATTACCGTTCGCGTCACACGAAATGCCTATCGAGGAAAGGAGGGGGCAGTTGTACATGGTGTTGAAGTTGACCCAGAAACGTTAGTAAAAGCCAATAGGTTTCAGCACTTAGTCATCTCTATCGAAGGAAATGACCAAGACGTCGTTATATCTGAGCTCAAGAAAGGCATGTTGATTGACGTCAGGCCTAAAACCAAGCTGAAAGGCAGAACAGAAAATGGATTTGAGCGGTTTCTCATCACGACCAGTAATGTGGATATCTTACGTCCACAGAGCAAGTTGATTGTTGACTTAATCGGTGGCAGTAGTCGCTTCAAAGGAATTGGGCCGATTAAGGCACAGAAGCTTTGGAATCATTTTGGTGAGGAACTCTTCAAGCACCTGGATAACGGTGATATTGAGACTCTACGTCAGATATTGACTGAGGAAGCTGCTAACAACGCTGCAAGTGCATGGCAGAAATACATCCTCCTCGACGAGATGCGCTACTGCAATATGACCTTGAAATTGCCCGTACCCTTGTCAATGCGCGTTGTAGACTTCTATCGAGATGAAACGATAGCAAAGCTTAATGAAGATCCTTATCGGCTTCTCACATTCGGCTTATCGTTCGAGGAGTGTGATGGTATTGCAAGTGATTTGAACTTTTTCCCAGATAGTGCAATAAGGTTGGCGGCGGCAGTCGAAGCCGCGTTATATAAAATACTCGACAAAGGAAGCACTGCTGCCCTTCAGAATGAGCTCACAGAGCCACTCACGCAACTTTTGAAGTCAAACGCTGATGATAGCGATGATTCAGAAGAACTCGTCTCACAGGCGCTCTCTGAGGCTTATTTGACAGATAATTATGTGCGCTTAGCTGAAAAAGTTTACCAGAGCAATGGCGCATTCATGATGGAATGCTTTGTTGCTCAACGTTTATTCGAACTGATTAGAAAGCCGACACAACTTAGAACGTCCCCTTCTCAGGTGGATGAAATCATTGAAATGTATGAGCATGAGAAGGGGTTCACGCTCACTTCATTACAAAAAGAAGCCGTTAAAAAGGCTACGCACCATCACTTCTTTATCATCAACGGTGGTGCCGGTGTTGGTAAAACCACAGTGCTTGATGCCATGTATCGGGTGTTTGCTAGTATTCATGTGAAGCCAATACAGATTGCCCTAGCAGGAAAAGCGGCGAAGAGAATGACCGAAGCTACAGGATATGAGTCGTTCACCATTGCCCGCTTTTTACGGTCATTCGATTTCAAAAAGTATAAAGGGATGGAGCTCATTATCGTAATAGATGAAAGCTCAATGGTAGACCTCCCAAGTATGTACAGGCTTCTCAAGTTTATCCCGTATGGTACGCGTATTCTGATGTTGGGGGATACCGGGCAATTGCCGCCAGTCGATTTTGGGCTAGTGTTACACGAGTTAATAGAAATAGATTTAGTGCCTAAAATAACACTGACAAAGGTTAAGAGGCAGGGTAACGACTCCAACATTCCGGCAGCCTCAATTAAGATACGACAAGGTGAGCTGCCAGATTTTGGAAATGATGATGTTAGGTTCATCACAGCGAATAGTCATGGGGTTATTAAGAAAGAGGTCGCTGCACTCTATAAAGAGTTACCAGATTCAACTCAAGTCATCTGCCCAACAAACAGAATGGCAGATGCAATTAATGAATTGTGTGCATCTTTCAACAAAAAGCCGCGCTTGAAGGTTTTCGTAGATGACTATGACAGATATCAAGAGACGCAATTTAGATTGAATGACAAAGTAATGTGCTGCAAGAACCTCTATGATATGGACATAATGAATGGTTCGGTTGGCGAGGTCGCAGAAGTATACAAAAAACAACGAGTAGTTAAAGCCGAGACAGGTGATGATGAGATCGTAAGTTACGGCAAAGTTCTCTGGGACGATGGCGTGACGAGAGAGGTAACCATTGAAGTTGTAGATGCGTTGAAGTTGGCTTATGCAATGACGATACATAAGAGCCAGGGGTCGCAGTTTGAACGTGTGGTTATACCCATCGATGGTGGCAACCATACCAGCGTTACTATGTATTACACAGCTATCACCAGAGCTGAAAAAGAAGTGATTTTTGTTGGCAACCTAAAGCTATTACAGGCAGCCTTATTACGGAACTCAGCCAACGACAGAATGGTTAATCTAGGTGCGAAGCTACGTCACTGCTTTGCTCTGGAAGACTCTCATTAATTAATACAGAGGTATCTATTGGAACTTACACCACTATTAGCCAACCTTGCTCCTGACACCAAGCAGTTGTGCGATAGGGAATTCAATCGACAGCTCGATAGTACTGACGGGAACGTTTTTATTTTCCCTGGGGAAACCTTTCAGGGTATTAAACTAACATCACCAAACGAAGCAGGCTTGCAGGTGTTGTATTACTTTGCTGATTTAGGTTGCCCCATAAGCATGGCTCGGCTATGTGTAGCATTGCATCCCGCTGTGGGAGCACAATGGCCAATAATGTGTTCATCACTTAGTTTGCAATGGTTTGAACATACAATGAGGGCATTAGACTCAACGGTATACGACCCCTTATTCTCTAACAACTATGAAGCATTTGTTAATGACGCTCTAAACAGAGAGCTGATGACGTTATTGATGACTGTCCGCAGCGACTTAACCGATGATATAGAGACCTTGGATATTATGGCGCAAGCAATAAGCCGTGAAGTGCCTTTGTTTCAACCACGAGGAGCGTTCGTTTAATTCATTCGCTAAAAACAGATCGAGCGTACAGTATGTAAGTAATCAGATACTGATTATGCTCGATGAATATTTGTTTGAAACAAAATACATCGATGAATATTGAAGATCTCAAATGCTTAGCTGCTGTAAGTGTACAACTCCCTAAAAACGCATTTCTTACGTACGAAAATATTGAAATTATTGAAATTAATACTTTCTTTAGCCAAGAAATAGAGCTCACTAACGGAGTCAAAATCGACTGCCGGGCAATAAATAAAAAGTATATTTCAATTCAATTCGATTAAAGCTCCGCGAGTAAATGAATATTAATTATTTGCCGAACCTTCAGATTTTTTAAATCGTGATAATATGAGTGTGCCAAAAAGCAGAATCTAAATGAAAATGGAGTTTTAAATGGCATACTTAGAATACATCGACGATCAACATCTAATTACATTCGTGAGTGAAGTTCTTACCAATGGACTGGCGAGCAAGCGGGACGCTGAAAAGAAGTTTCATAGAAACGTAATTGACCCATTCACTACCTTATTTGATGCGGCAATTTCGGGCTTTGACCAGGTGACATGGAAAGAAGCAGAGACTGTTCGCCAGTATCAAAAAACGCTATCCAATAGTATCGGCAACTTACATCAAAAAATTCTCGGGCATGTGAACGGCTGGGAAGATCTGGGCGTAGGTGGTGAAATTGATTTAAAAAATGATCAAGCAAAAATCATTGCTGAAATCAAAAACAAGCACAACACCCTAACAGGCGGTAAGCTTGCGGGTCAATATCACAACTTAGCGGAAAAAATTTCTAAGAAAGCAAGTGGTTATCATGGATATACGGCTTACTTTGTCAATATCGTACCCAAAAAACCCAACAGATCAGATATACCTTTTGTTCCATCGGATCCGAGCACCGGTTCGAAAGTACCATCCAGAGATGATGTTCGAATCATCGATGGTGCCAGCTTTTACACGTTAGTGACTGGACGAGAGGATGCATTACAAGAACTATACGATGCTTTACCTGCTGTTATCGAGCATTCATTTGAGCATGTTCTCGGTAAGGGTAAGATAACGGTCAAAGATGTAGATGATTTTAAAGAGTATTTTAAATTAGCCTATAAATAACCATGTGTAATGTTTGACATGGTTACTGTGTATATATACACTAGTAACCATGATCAAGGTTTGAGGTATAAACATGGAAAACGAATTATTCACCATTGCGCAGGTCGCAGACATTTTAAGTGTCTCAAAAGAAACTCTCAGACGTTGGGAAGACTCAGGGAAGCTGATTCCTGTTCGCCATAAAAATAACAACTACAGACTTTATAGCAAAGACCAGTTACAGCAATTCGATGAAGCCAACATGCTTTTTTCCACAAAGTGGGATGATGAAAGTAATGTTCAACCAATGCGTTCGTTCAGTGCGATAGAGCTCTTTGCTGGTGCTGGCGGTCTCGCTTTAGGAATGGAACAAGCCGGACTTAAGTCGCTATTGCTCAGTGAAATTGATAAACACGCCTGTGACACATTAGAAAAAAACCGGCCTGACTGGAACGTGATCCGTGGAGATGTCAGTGATATAGACTTTACTCCGTATAAAGATAAGGTCGACATTTTATCGGGAGGTTTTCCATGCCAGGCGTTTTCTTATGCTGGCAAGAAGCTAGGATTTGAAGATGCGCGAGGAACATTATTCTTTGAATTTGCAAGAGCCGTTAAGGAAACGAACCCTAAGGTAATCTTAGCTGAGAATGTAAGAGGTCTGTTGAACCATGATGATGGTAAGACGCTCAAGGCCATTAAAGATATAATAGACGAACTTGGCTATGAATTAGTTGAACCTAAAGTTTTAAAAGCTGTTTTTTATCGTGTTCCACAGAAGCGTGAGAGATTGCTTCTTGTAGCGATTCGAAAAGATTTAGCAAGAAGTGTAACCTTTAACTGGCCCTCTCCTTATAAGCGCATTATGACAATGAAAGATGCGCTTAAAGCTGGTGAGTTATTTAGTACTGATGTCCCCGAATCAATTGGACAGAAGTATCCTGTATCAAAAGCAAAAGTTCTTGAACAAGTCCCACCAGGCGGATACTGGAGAGACCTTCCTCTTGATGTCCAAAAAGACTACATGAAGAAAAGCTTTTATTTAGGCGGCGGGAAGACCGGAATGGCTAGGCGTTTAAGTTGGGAGGAGCCGAGCCTGACACTCACTTGTTCACCGGCACAAAAGCAAACCGAAAGATGCCACCCAGAAGAAACACGGCCATTAACCGTGCGTGAATACGCTCGAATTCAGACGTTTCCGGATGATTGGATTTTTTCCGGGCCGATAACTGCACAGTATAAACAAATTGGAAATGCAGTACCTGTTAACCTAGCAAGTGCTGTGGCTCGATCAGTTGTTCGCTTACTGAACCAAATCGAAATTTTCGAAGCAGATAGGCAAAAGAAAATAGCGTAGCCGGCCGACCAATTTCAATGTAGAGCCAGCATATTCTGGCTCTTTAATTGCCTAACTCAACGACTTACATTGGCTTTGAGCTAACCATTGTAACTTTCGGTCTCTAAACTCGACGCCTCGCAGTTCGGAAATATCTCTAGGAATTTTAGTCGTGCATTGTCCAAATACTTGCTGGTCTCCGCACCATAATCAGAGCTATACCGCCCCGACTTTGAGTTAATCAACCACTTACCTTTATCGTAACGTATTTCGCCGCCAATCCTTGCTGATTTGAAGTCGGTCAACGTTGGGTGACCGCGTTCACCGTTCTCGTCACCAATAATAAGTGCGCCGTCAATTGTTATAACCCATATTTTAAACTCAATTTCCCCTGATATAAGCTCTTTGAACAATTCATTCAGACAATCTTCACACCGACCAAAATAGACGTTAGGATTTTGTCCATTCAACTTATGACCGCTTACTTCCTCGCCTTTGATCCGTTTAGGAGCTCTTGGTTCGCCATACATTGCATTCAGATATTGATAATAATTACTCTGTTTCTCTTTCAAAGATTTTACTATTGAGGACAGGAAATGATGGTTTGATTCAAATGCTTGGGTATTTTCTATATTAACCGAAAGAGGAGTTTTAACTATGACGTCGAAGTACTCGTCATCATACTTGATACATCCTGTATAACAGTTACCTTGTGGGATATCTGTCGAGTCAAAAAGGAGTTCAAACAAAGGTTTATTGTCATCAGGGTCATTAAAAACAGCGGTCCACATGAATTTAGCGGCACTCTTGAGCAGAATATCTTTTTTGTTAATGACGCTATGGTTTTTTAAAACGCGCTGTTTGACATCTGCCAACGATTCCAATCGTAGTTCGTATTGTATTTTAGGCGGCATTTCATTTTCATCATCATGCTCAATGTAATATGCATTATACTCCTCCAATAGCGCCTTACAGGTATTATCAATGACATCTGATGAAACACGAACCTTTTTATAGCTTGGAATAACTAAGCTATCTGGCACCAAAATTTGACTTTCTGCAATCCACTCTCCACTTTCATCCTTTTTTCTCAGAGCAACACACCATTTTGCGCCATTAAACTCAACCTCTTTCGAATTTATACTCGGAGGAAGAGAAGCTACATCATAAAGAGTCGCTTTAGCGAAAGGACCTACGCGGTCGTCATGTATATAGACTGCTTTATTACTATCGAAGCCGAGCACTGTAACTGCATGGCCGTCACGTTCTTGTGCCGTAGAATCTTCAATATCATAAACTTGAGTCCCCATGATTAAAGGTAAGCCACTTCGTATATAACTCTTGATAGTACTTATAAAAACTTCTTTACTGTCGGGTTCGCTCGCATCTATGTTTATTTTGTGGTTTTTGAATCCATATACATCTAATGCCCGGAGTATCTGCTTATTGCTAAGGCCTTTATTGGGGAAGCTGTTTGAAGAATCGTTTACATGATTGATGGCTGCTAACGTGACCTCGCTACAAGATGGCACCTGCCGTAAATCCTTTTTATCAAGCGCTTGTAGAGCAGTCCAAATGGCAGTTGTTGCGCACGCAGAGACAACTTTGTCCTGTTCTTGAAACGCAACAGTTCGGAGCTCAAGACGAATACCGAACAAACTAACGTTGTACTTACGACTTAGTACTTTTTTGGAGTTATCTTCTTTGATGCTTGAGTATATGTTGAAGCATGATTTTCCGATAAACGTTTTGGGAAGAGGTTTTATTACTATGAATCCAAGATATGCTTCATTTAACTTGAGCCGCGTTTCATCAGTATACTCATGCAGCATTTTAGTGAATGATTCATGGTCAATTTGCGTATCAAAGAAATGAAGTCTTGCACAGCGTTCACCATATCGAGTAAAACACTTTACATAATAACGTGAGTAATCCTCTAGGTAATCTCTATCTATATAGTCAGATTCCATCAGAATTGACTTACAGCCAAGATTACTGAGATAGTTATATAGATAATCTGTTTGATTTTTCTGAATAATATCTGGGAACTCTGAGCCGAATCGTTCGCGCACAAGTAGACTCAAAGTTTCTTTTGCGAACTCACAAACTAAAAACTCGGGTAACATTATTATTTTTTTAATCCCTTAAAAACCAAAAAGGCAGCCAATAAGACTGCCCTCAATATTCAAAATTAAGTTACAAGTTGTAGCTGCGAGCGTAAAACTGTTCGTTTGGGGAATGTTGCTTCGCACGCTTCTGATAATCAGCTTCCCTGTTTGCTTGACGCACAACAAAGCTTTCAGCTACCTGACGATCTACTTCCTTGCGTTTATTCATCTTAGCTAATTTTTCGAACTTTTGCTTCATAAACCACCTCCACTCGGGGCGCAGCACTCTACCAGATTTGTATAAATAAGCAACAAATTAATAGAGTTATCCTTGTTATATTTTTTTATGTTTGACCATTTCTAAGCCTAGCGCAAATATTACGGATTTTCCACAATCTTCCAAAGTGCGCCACCATCTTCCAAAGTGAGCCAACATAACCCAGCATCTGCCACTATCTTCCACTGTAAGCTGTTTGTGAGGCCAACGCTACAGTAAGTAACAAATTTAATGTTTGATATATTACGGCCTCCCTTATATAAACGTTTGTATTCACTTATTGGCACAGTCAAAACTGGCACAGTCAAAACGTAATTTATTTGGGGCGCTGTAAGTAATGTTGACGAGTGTGTTTTTGAAAAGTGTAAACTTACCTCTTGGTAATATAACAAAGTTTACATAAGTTTATATTTGGACGCCCATAAAAATTGATTTTTTTGCAAATCAAAAAAATAATATTGTGCTAGTATATTAATTAAGGTGACATAGGGCTGTTTAGTCACACACACACTTAAGTTTACAGTAAAAAATGGCGCACTACCTTTTTAAGAAAAAACAGTTCACGTGTTGAAAATATTCTAAGAGCCGCTTTAATA
>CEQI01005671.1_pt1 | contig 14872 bp, 14 predicted proteins | sample 531011 | NCBI WGS metagenome assembly CEQI01 (sample SAMEA2621204, study PRJEB7988) | marine metagenome | biome: marine biome (ENVO:00000447); feature: surface water layer (ENVO:00002042); material: "saline water (ENVO:00002010), including plankton (ENVO:xxxxxxxx)" | depth 5 m
TAATATAGGTGATGATTTTCCAGGAAGTGCAGAAGTTATTACTCTACACTCAGGTGATCAGTTTTCAGTAGATATTTCGGATTATATTTTGGCTCAAATTAATCCTTCAGGGGTTCCTTCATTCTATCTTGGGCTCGAAGATATGGGTAATGCAGGATATAGTAATGTGTCTAGCCTAATTACTTCTGAACTTATTAGCACGAATAACATTTCTATGGCATTAAGTTTTTCAACCGAAGACGGAGTAATGAATATAAAAGTTCAATCTCAATTAGAAAATCAGTTCAGTGGTGAAAATTGTTATTTAGCTATTTATATTATGGAAGATGGACAGGTTGCTACTCAAAATGTAATGGGAGTAGACGACCCTAGTTATATACACAATAATATATTGAGAACAGAGGCTAATGGTTTAGCTTTCGGTACTCCAATAACTTTTCCTGATGGAAAAAATTTAACTGAGGTTAACGCGAATCTTGCACCAGCAACTATTTGGACTCATGAAAATTTATATGCTTTGGCTGTAATATGGCATAATAACGGTGGTTCATATGAATTTGTAAATCTGGCAAAATAATTGCCTAGAGGATATATACAAATATCGCTTTTATTCTTTTCAGTCGTACTTGCATTTTCTTCATGTCGTAAAAAAGGCTGTACTGATCCAACAAGCTTGGCATATGATAGTCAAGCAAAAAAAGATAATGGAACTTGTACATATCCATTAAATGTAAAAAAAGCTCTTTTTTTTAAAACTACAGGTACATGGTGTAGTTACTGTGGTGATTGGGGGAGTTGGTTTGCCGATACTATTCAAAGTTCTTATCCCGATGCAGAATTGATTGAAATCCATGTTTTGGATGAATTTGTTAATACCACTGGTAATGAGTTGTTAGCTCATTTGCAAAATATGAATTTTGGAGATGAAGGTACACCTCATTTTTATGTGGGAGATACTAGTATTCAAAATAGTTATGGAGCGTTGGAAAGTGCAGTTTCGCAAGAGCTATTTAAATCATCTGATGTTGCTATGGCTTTAAGCTATTCTATTGAGGGGAATACAATGAATGTCAAAGTTCAATCTCAAACTCATAATAATTTTGTTGCTTCAAATTGTAAAATGGCTATTTATGTTTTAGAGGATAACATAATTGCGCCACAAAACACCATTCAAGTTGTTAATGGTCAGCCTATGACTTTTGTAGATAGTAATTATATACATAATTCCGTTCTAAGAGGCAGTGCAGGCGACTTATTTGGAGATCCCATTTCTTTTGAAGATGGTAAAAGCCTTACAGAAGTTAATGTTTCATTACCCACTTCTAGTTCATGGAATTTTAGTAATTGTTACCCGATGGCAGTAATATGGAAATCAGATGGAAGCGATTATAATTTTATAAACCTAACCAGGTGAGTTAGAGATCGGCTCTGACAAATGCTGATTCAAGTGATTTAGTATTAGTTTTAACAGCAATTATTTTTCCTGTTGTATTTAGCATGTTCATTTCTGAAATATCGTCTTGTTTAAGTGTGAATATATTTGAAGTTTTTTCATGGTATTTAGCTAAGTATTCTTGTTCAGTTTGTCCAGGAGTAGGAATAAGAATTGCTTTTTTTTGTAGTCTCGATAAATCCATAATATTGGAATAACCAGATCTGCATATTATTATCTCAGATTCATTGATTAATGTTAGAAAATCTTTGGAATTAAGATGAGGGAAGAAATCAATTTTTTTTTGGGAATTCTTTTTGGCTAATGGTGCTCCTTGTATTATAGCGCAACGAAAATCTTGTTTATTAAAAAATGCACTTACTTTTTCCTCAAATAAGCTACGTTGCGGTTCAGGGCCTGAAAGAATAGCAGTGTATTTATAGGTGTAAGATTGCTTAGTTTTTAAAGCTGTATTAAATCTTGATTGAGGTCCAATTCTAAAGCAATTATTATTTTCATATGATGATAATTCACCTGATAAATTTATTTTTTCTGATGTATCAGGAATCCAACAAAAATCGAAGCGATTGATGTAACCTCTATTTATAAATCTAAATATTGGTTTTAAAATTAAAGGCCCCATAATTTCTGTTTGATGGCAGATGAAAATATTAGTTGTATTGTTACTTCTAAATCCAAATCTATTATCAGATATGATAGCATTATATCCGTTTTTTCTAACCAATTCTTTCGCAATTTGTTGTTCTTTTTTTATTATAGAAAAGAATTTTGGAGACTGCTTAATCATAGCCCAGCCTTGTTTGTTAGTTCTGCTGTACACGGGATTGTATCCTTGAATTTGTTGATGAGGAATTCCAGGAAATTCTTCTTGGTATAATTTTTCAGCAATGGCATTGCCGCAGGTTTCCACTCGATGTCCGCGTTCTATTAATAATTTTATAATAGGAAAAGTCCTTGTAATATGTCCTAATCCCCAATCAAGCGGGGCAACAAGAATTTTTTTTTCAAACTTACTCAACTAAAGGACTGATTATGATGTGCTATAAAAGATAACATTTCTTCTTTTCCGATATCATTTATAGAAGATGTAATGAAGTACTCAGGTAATATCTCCCAACTTTCAAATAACTTATTTTCATAGGCTTCAACCATTTGGAAAATTTCTCTTTTTTTAAGTTTGTCTGCTTTAGTAAAACAAAGCATAAAAGGAATTTTCTTTATGGCACAATACTCCATAAATTCTAAATCTATTTTTTGAGGAGATAGTCTTATGTCAATTAGAAGAAATAAACAGATTAAATTTTTACGATTTTGTAAATATTTCAAGGTAAAATCTTGAAAGTTAGCCCTATCTTTTTTAGAAACCTTTGCATACCCGTATCCAGGCAAATCGGCAAATAAAAAAGCATTGTTTATGTGAAAGTGGTTAATGAGTTGTGTTTTACCAGGTTTGCCTGATGTTTTTGCTAGTTTTTTACTATTGGTAAGGCAGTTTATTAGTGAAGATTTGCCAACGTTTGATCGGCCAATGAAAGCATATTCTGGTTGGTGAATTTCAGGGCATTTTTTCCAATCTGTATTGCTGCAAATGAACTTGGAACTATTAATCTCCATTTTTTTGACTTATGTAGGAGTTAATATGTCTTTCTTTCTTTTTTTCAAAAATATCACTAATAGATATCAATATTCCTGTTTCCTCTACTTCTCCAAATTTTTTATTTAATGCAGTCCCAAATGATTTCATGGTGCTTGATAAATTCATATAGGCTGCAATAAGCGGGGGTAATGAACAGTTTATTTCTTTAAGCTTTCGTGTTAAAATTTTATAGGCTTCCTCGTATTTCAGTGGCGAAATTTCATCAGTAAAGTCAGTTGTGTCACCATTTAGTTTGAGAGGAGATTTGGGAACAACTAAGTTGTCCTTATCGCTAAAAAAATGATCAATAAAGGATAGAATTAAATCCCTTCCAGTTTTAGGATAATCTAAATACATAGTGACTTTCCCAAAGAAATATTTTACATCTGGGTTATCAACTACAAGTGCGCCAAGCCCATCCCATAAATTATCCAAGGAGAAAATGCCTTTTCTATTTCCTGAAGCTGGTTGATAGCTAGGTTGAACAAAAGATCTACCAAGCTCAATAGTGTAAGGTAAAAACGTGTTGTTAAATGATTCTTCAAATTCAAAGAGATTATTTGTAGCTAAATCATGGTATTTATTTGATTCAATAATGTCAGCGCCTTTAATGAATCTATATCCTCCAATAATGGCAGATGCATCAGGGTCCCAAACAATTAATTGGCTGTAGTAGGCTTCATCTCTTGTGTCAAAATCATCTAAATCTAATTCTTTTCCTGTTCCACCACCAGCTGCTCTAAAAGTGATTTCTCTCAATCTTCCAATTTCTTGAAGTGTGTTAGGCGCATTGGAATGATTAACGATATAAATTTCGTGTTTAGCAAAATTTGTGTTCCTAACAAAAGTGGTAGGATTAAGTTCATTTAGAATTTTCTTTTTTGATATGGGTTCAATTATCTTTTTCACCAAATTCAAAGTTAGGATTGTTTTCTAAATTATACACATGATTTTTCACCGCTTGAGCCCATTCTTGATTTGATTTTGTTTTATTGAAACATTTAGGGTCAATAGGGTTACCCATTGTGAGGTGAATAGTGCTTCCACGTTTTTTGAACATTTCATCAACTAATAATAGCATTTCTACATTTAATTTTAACCCTAATCTTTTTCTAAAATTAGCAGTTTTATAAAATCTTTTCGAGTTTTCCCCGCTAATGTAGACGGGATATATTGGCTTATTATATTTTTTGACTTTAGTTATAAAGCTTTTTTTCCATTCTAAATCTATAATTTTTTTCTTTTGCTTTCTTGATACTAAACCTGCTGGAAATATAACTATACATTGATCTGATTGATATAGTTCATCTATACGTAACAAATTCTCTCTTGGATTGATCCCATGCTTATTTATAGGTATAAATAAATTGTTAAATGGTTCAAATTGTGTTAAAATATCATTAACCAAAAACTTAATATCAGTTCTAATTTTCCCAATTTCTTTAATAAGTGTGACTCCGTCTAATCCTCCCAGTGGATGGTTGGCTACAATAACAATACCCTTACTTTTTGGAATGTTTTCAAATCCATATGAAATGGAAGAAACATTTATAAGTTGAAGTCCTTTATTTATGAAATCTAGGCCCTTAGTGCCTTCAAGTTTTTTTAGTATTTCATTTATTTCCTCTTCATGAACCAGTTCTGTTAGCTTTTTAAGAAGAATTGATGGTGTAAATTGATATATCCTTGGACTTTTTTCTTTAAGAACTTCTGCTACGTTAAAATCAGTGTTTGACATAAGTTAAACTCGGAAGAATTTAATCATTAAAGATAAAGAATAAATAGTAAAACAGTTTAATATTTATTTATCCTCCACATTTTACCACTACAATTTTATTTGATATATACTCAGTTTTAATTTAAATTTGTGAAACAATATTATTTCAAAAGCGTAAAAAGTTTTCCACATTCTACTAAAAGTGGGAAAATGTGGGTAATTATTTATTAGATTTACAATCAAAATGCTAGCCAATTGACAGGATTTATAGGAGAATATCATTGTAAACTTGATGCAAAAGGAAGATTACTTATTCCTTCTGAAATGAGGAAGCAATTGTCTCCAGAAGATCATGGTCAGTTCATTGTCTCCAGAGGTGTTGATGACTGTTTGTCACTTTATACTTCTACAGAATGGGTCCAGGTGATGAATAAACTAAGGAAGCTTAACAGATTTAAACCTAAGGATAGAAAATTTGCCCGCATGTTTCAGAAAGGTGCAACAAAGGTTATGGTAGATGGAAGTGGTAGAATTCTCATTCCTAAAGGATTATCGTCTTGGGCCTCACTTCAGAAAGAAGTCGTGTTGGTTGCTAATGTTGATCTATGGGAACTTTGGGATAAAGAAAGGTATGAAGAACTCATGAGAGAAGATTGGGATGGTTTTGATCAGCTAGCGCAGGATGTTATGGGTGATTCTTCTGATGGAGAATAACCCTTACCATATACCAGTTCTTTTACATGTTGCTACAGATGCTTTAATACAAAATAAGAATGGCTGTTATGTTGATTTGACTTTTGGTGGTGGAGGTCATTCCAAGGAAATTCTTTCAAAATTAGATGATGGAAAGCTTCTAGCGTTTGACCAAGATGAGGATGCACTAAAGAACAGCTATGCAGATCATAGATTTAACTTGGTTAGGCAGAATTTCAGGCATTTACAAAATGTCTTAAATGCTTATGGATATGGGAGTGTGGATGGAGTTTTGGCAGACCTGGGAGTGTCTTCTTTTCAATTTGACACAGCAGACAGGGGGTTTTCATTTCGATTTGATGCTCAATTAGATATGCGAATGAATAGTGGTGCTTCTTTGTCAGCTTACGAGGTAGTTAATAAGTATGATGAAGAGGAGTTTTTAAAAATACTTATTTCCTATGGTGAATTTAGAAAAGGTGAAGCAGTTAAAATTTTCAGAAAGATCAATGAAAAACGCTCACAAGCCCCAATTAAATCAACAAAAGATTTATGTCAAACAGTTTCTACTCTAGTTCCTTCAAGATTTGAAAACAAGTTTTTAGCAAAATTATTTCAATCCATTAGGATTGAAGTAAATAATGAGATGCAGGCTTTAGAAGAGCTGTTATGTCAATTGCCTGATTGTGTGAGTCAAAATGGAGTAGTGGTGTTTATCACATATCATTCAATTGAAGATAGAATGGTAAAAAACTTCTTTAAATCTGGAAATATAGAGGGGAATTTAAGCAAGGACTTTTATGGTAAAGTAATTAAACCTTTTGAGGTTTTGAATAAAAAGCCCATCGTCCCATCTGATGATGAAATAAGTAATAATTCAAGAGCACGTAGCGCAAAATTAAGAATGGCAAAAAGAGTATAAATGAGTGTTTTTAAAAAAATATTTTCAGGTGATTTATTCCAAAAGGGATTGGTGTTAAACAATATTCCCTTTTTGTCTTACATCACATTTTTAATGCTGATTTATGTCGCCTATGGTTACCATGTAGACAGCACAGTTCTTTCTATATCAAAAGCCAATAAAAAGGGAGAGAAGTTGTATTCAGAACTTCAATCTGCACTTGAACTTTATGATAAGGAGAGTTTACAAAGTAAAGTTGTAGAAGAAACATCAAAATGGGGGTTATATGAATCAATAGACCCACCAATTATAATAAACTCAAAACAGGTCAATGAAGAATAAAGAAACTTTAATGAGAGTTTATGTGATTTATTTTATTGTCCTTTTATTAGGTGGTGGAATCATTTTTCAAATATTTTATCTGCAATTCTATAAAGGTGCTGAATTAGTTCAAGATGCAGAAAAACAAATTTTTGTTTACAAAAACATAACTGCTCCAAGAGGCAATATATATGCTTCTAATGAACAAAAGACATCTCTAGCGCTGTCTGTCCCAAGATTTAAGGTATACGTTGATTTAGTGACAATTAAGGATCACATTTTTCAGGATAGCTTAAATGGGCTTTCAGATTCTCTATCTAATCTGTTGCCTTACAGATCTAGTGACTCTTGGAAAGAGGTTTTAACGCTTCAAAGAGAAAAGGGTAATAGATATTTTTTTATAGCAAGAAATTTAAATAATGCACAAATAGAAAGATTGAAAAAATTTCCTGTTTTCAATCTGGGTAAATACAGGGGTGGAAGAATAATTATAAAAACCAATCAAAGAATTAAGCCTTATGGTTTATTGGCAAATAGAACAATTGGATATGTTGTTGAAAATGAAAATGAAAAGCCAATTCTTGTTGGACTTGAAGGCGCTTTTAATAATTATTTGAAAGGCCAAAACGGTCAAATGTTGATGGAAAAAGTCAGGGGTAATGATTGGAAACCTGTTGATGATAATTTTTCTATAGAACCGGTACCAGGATCTGATATATATACAAGTCTTGATGTCAATATTCAAGATGTTGCAGAGGCAGCACTATTACATCAATTAAAAGAACAAAAAGCGGATAGGGGTTGTGTGATTTTGATGGAAGTGGAGACAGGGTTCATTAAAGCTATTGCAAATTTATCATACAATAAAAAGACAGACACTTATTTTGAATCTCAAAATCATGCTGTTGGGTTGGCATCGGAGCCAGGTTCCACATTTAAACTAGCTTCTCTACTTGTAGCCATAGAACAAGGCAAAGTTAATATTGAAGATTCAGTTTACATGTCAGGTAGATATGAGTTTTATGATAAAGCGCTTACTGATGGGGGAAAGGTTTATGGGAAAAATACAGTAAAAAACGCTTTTGAGCTTTCGTCAAATGTTATCAGCAAATTAATTTATGATAACTACAAGAAAAAGCCACAAGAGTTTATAGATGGTCTAAAATCAATTGGCTTAGATAGAAAGTTAGGTATTGATATTTTGGGAGAAGGAGCTCCTTTGATCAAGGAAGCCTCTGACCCAACATTTACGGGGATATCACTTCCTTGGATGTCTATTGGTTATGAACTTAAATTAACTCCTCTTCAAACATTAGCTTTTTATAATGGTGTAGCAAATGATGGGGTAATGATGAAGCCCCAATTTGTAAAACACATTAAGAAAGGAACCTATTTAGAAAAAGAATTCGATCCAGTTGTATTAAACCCTTCATTGTGTTCAGATGAAACAATTTCGGATCTTAAAGAACTTCTTGAGGGAGTTGTTGAAAGAGGAACGGCAAAAAATATCAAAGCAAGAGGATTTAAAATTGCTGGAAAAACTGGGACCTCAAAAATTGCAATTGGGTCTAGCGGTTACGGTAAAAAATACCAAGCTTCTTTTTGTGGTTATTTCCCTGCAAAAGACCCTTTATACAGTTGTATAGTTGTAGTTCAAGGTCCAACAAAAAACATATTTGGCTCAGTAGTTTCTGGTACAGTATTTAAAGAGATAGCTGATAAAGTATATGCTCATGAGTTTAATAAAACAGATTTAGATGTAAGAGTTCCAAAACACTATCCATATTCTCGTCCAGGTTCAAAACAAGATTTTATAACTGTAGCTAACGCTATGGATATCCCATTAGAAGACCAAAGCTCTACATCCACGCAGTGGATTAATACAAGAACAGCAGAGTCAGGAATAAAGTTAAGTGAAGTAAAATCTGTTAAAGGTCTAATTCCAAATGTAGTTGGAATGGGTTTAATAGATGCTGCTTACCTGTTGGAGAAAAATGGGTTGGTAGTTCAAATTGAAGGGTCAGGTATAGTACGTAAACAATCAGTCAGACCGGGACTAAAGATAAAAAAAGGGCAAACTGTTAAACTCTCTCTAGGATGAAATTGCTCAAGGATATCATATATGGTGTAAGTATTCTTGAAATTAAAGGTAATACCAATATTGCAATTGAAAAAGTGACTTTTGACTCAAGAGAAGTTCAAAATCTATCACTATTTATTGCCATAGTAGGTACTCAGTCTGATGGTCATAAATTCATTAAAAATGCAGAAGATTCCGGTGCTTCTGCTATTGTATGTGAACAATTACCTAATAAATTAAATGATGACATTACATACATCAGGGTTCCAGACAGTTCATTAGCTATTGGTTTAATAGCTTCTAATTTTTATGATAACCCATCAGAGAAGCTTGATTTAATAGGAATTACTGGTACTAATGGAAAAACAACTTGCGCAACACTTCTTTATGATTTGTTTAGACTACTTGGCTATAAGACAGGTTTAATTTCTACTGTTAATATAAGGGTATTACACAAAACTTACCCCTCAACACATACAACTCCTGATGCCTTACGAATTAACGAAGTCTTGCATGAAATGGTTTCTCATGGATGTACGCATGTTTTTATGGAGGTAAGCTCACATGCTTTAGATCAAAACCGAACATCTGGATTAACTTTTAAAGTTGGTGTTTTCACCAATATTTCTAGAGATCACTTAGATTATCATGATTCATTTGACCAGTACATTTCTTGTAAGAAAAAATTATTTGATGGACTCTCTAATGAGGGATATGCCATCATTAATTATGATGATAAGCATGGCGAAACAATGGGCGAAGATTCCAATGCCCAAATTCTATCTTATGGACTAAAAGACAGTACTGATTTTAAATGTAAAGTGCTTGAAAACGACATCAGTGGTTTAACTGTTGACATAGATGGTCATGAGGTTACTTCAAGATTAGTAGGCAGGTTTAATGCATATAATTTATTAACTGCTTATGCAGTAGCTAAATGCTTAGGGCAGGATGAATTAAGCATTCTTACAATACTAAGTTCTATAAAAGCTCCTCAAGGTCGTTTTGAATATTTTGTTTCTGATCATAAAATAACAGCTGTTATTGATTATGCACATACGCCAGATGCATTAGAAAATGTATTGAAAACCATAGTTGATTTAAGAAAGGGGAAAGAGAAAATTTTCACTGTTTTTGGGTGTGGAGGAAATAGAGATAAGGGTAAAAGGTCTTTAATGGGCGAGATAGCATCAAAATTCAGTGATCAAATCATCATAACATCGGATAATCCTAGAAATGAAGACCCTGAAAGCATCATTGAAAACATTTATAGTGGTATTCCAATCAAGCATCAAGAAAAGGTGTTAACCATCAAAGACAGAAAAGAAGCTATTAGTGTCGCATGTAAAATGGCTTCATCTGGAGATATCATACTTATTGCAGGAAAAGGTCACGAAAATTATCAAATAATTGGGAGTGAAACTCTTCAGTTTGACGATATGGAAAACGCAGTAGAAATCCTTAAAAAACTCAAGAAATAATGCTCTATCATCTATTTAAATATTTAAATAATCATTTTGATTTTCCAGGTTCAGGATTATTTGAATTTATTTCATTTAAGGCGGCTTTAGCCGTAATAACTTCTTTGATTATCACCCTTGTTTTGGGGGGAAAGTTAATTCGATTTCTTCATAAAAAACAAGTGGGTGAAACAGTAAGGGATTTAGGTTTAGAAGGTCAATTGGAAAAATCTGGAACCCCAACTATGGGCGGTATTATCATATTAGCAGGAATCCTTATTCCCACAATACTTTTTGCTGATTTATCAAATATTTACATCCAGTTGATGCTTTTATCCACAGTTCTCTTGGGCGCTATCGGATTTATTGATGATTACATTAAAGTTTTTAAAAAGAACAAGGAAGGGCTTGCGGGTAGATTTAAAGTATTTGGTCAAATAGCCGTAGGGTTAATTGTAGCCTCATCATTATACTTTCATAGTGATGTTACCATTAAATCTAAAGTTGGTGAAATCAATAATCCAGTTGGGATTGAGCAGAGTGAAGTAAATGGACTTTTATCTTTTGAGGATGAATCCAATTGGGTTGAGACAAGATCTACAAAAACTACTATACCATTTATTAAAAACAATGAATTTGATTACAGTTGGTTATTGACCTGGATAAGTAATGATTTAGAAAAATATACCTGGATTATATTTATTCCTCTGGTTATAATCATAGTAACAGCGGTATCAAATGGTGCAAATATAACCGATGGATTAGATGGATTGGCAACGGGAACAAGCGCAATTATTGGTACAACGTTAGCCATTTTTGCCTACTTGTCTGGAAATCTAGTATTTGCTGATTATCTCAATATCCTTTTTATTCCAGAATCTTCAGAGTTAGTAATTTTCATTAGCTCATTTGTTGGGGCATGCATTGGATTTTTATGGTATAATTCTTATCCAGCCAAAGTTTTTATGGGTGATACCGGTAGCCTCGCTCTTGGTGGTATCATAGCAGTATTTGCTATTGCAATAAGAAAAGAATTATTGATTCCAGTTTTTTGTGGCGTCTTTTTAATTGAAAACTTAAGTGTAATTCTTCAAGTAAGTTACTTTAAATACACTAAGAAAAAATTTGGTGAAGGAAGAAGAATCTTCTTAATGTCTCCTATTCACCATCATTATCAGAAAAAGGGAGTTCATGAAGCAAAAATTGTAGCAAGATTCTGGATACTTGGAATTCTACTTGCGGTTCTATCTATTGTAACACTTAAAATTCGATAATTGACTAGCACCCAAAATATCGTTGTATTAGGTGCTGGAAAGAGTGGGGTAGGTGCTGCTGTCTTGGCTCATTTGAATGGTCAAAAAGTTTTGGTCTCAGATGCTTCGTCCATTAAAGAGGAGTCTAAAAAAACACTAAATAAGTATGGTATTTCGTGGGAGGAAAATGGTCATAGTGAACAAATTTTACAAAACACAGATAAGGTTGTAATTAGCCCAGGAATTCCAATTACTACTCCTTTTGTAAAAGAAATTGCTTCAAGAGAAATTCCTATTGTTTCTGAAATTGAATTTGCTTACCAATATTGTAAGTCAAAGAAAATTTGCATTACTGGAAGTAATGGAAAAACAACTACAACATTACTTATTGCTCATTTATTAAAATCCGCAGGTTTAAATGCGAGAGCTGTTGGTAATGTTGGAGAAAGCTATGCGATGTCAGTGGCTATTAATCCACCAGATTATCAAGTCATTGAGCTAAGTAGTTTCCAATTAGATCAAATGTTTTCTTTCAAAGCTGATGTTGCTCTTTTACTAAATATTACTCCAGATCACTTAGATAGATATCAAAACTCTTTTGAATTATACACCAAAAGTAAATTCAGAATTATACAAAACATGAAGGAGGGGGATCACTTCATTTATAATTATGATGATCCTGTAATCAAATCCACTTTTTCTTCTCAGAAAACAACATTTAAATCACATCCAATTTCCATTTATGAGAACCCTGGTAATGGAGCTTGGGTGGAGAACGAATCAATAGTAATCAATATAAACAATAAAAAACAAACAATTATGTCAATACATCAACTGGCCCAGCAGGGCAAACACAATTTATTCAATTCTATGGCAGCTGGAGTTGCAGCCAAAGTCTTGGAAATTAGAAAAGAAATCATTCGTGATAGTTTAAGTGATTTTCAAAATGTGGAGCACCGTTTAGAAAAAGTAGCTAAAATTCATGGAATAGATTTTATCAATGATTCTAAAGCTACTAATGTTAATGCTACTTGGTATGCGTTAGAAAGCATGCAAAAACCAACAATTTGGATAGTTGGAGGAGTTGATAAGGGAAATGACTATTCTTCTTTGAAGGGATTAGTAAAACAAAAAGTATTGGGTATTATTTGTTTGGGAAAGGATAACGAAAAGATTAAAAGTGAATTTGGTGATGTTATATCTCCAATATATGAAGCTAGTTCAGCTTCACAAGCAGTTCAAATTAGTTACCGAATTGCAAAAAAGGGATATGCAGTACTTCTTTCTCCAGCTTGTGCCAGTTTTGATTTATTTAAAAATTATGAAGATAGAGGTCATCAATTTAAAAAAGCAGTAAGATCACTCTAAAAATTATAGCTATGAACAAGACTAAAATTGCAAATTCAAATAAACTTTTAGAGGGTAGGTTAAATTCTTTGGCTTCTTTTTCTTCCATAGAGCATCGATTAGAAGTGATAAGAGAATGTAATGATGTCATTTGGATTAATGATTCTAAATCCACAGATATGGGTGCAGCTGCCTATTCACTAGAAAATTTAACTGGTAATATCATATGGATTGTAGGTTATGATGAGAATAAAAGAAATCTTGACATCATAAAGGAAGTCGCCTTAGAAAAGGTAGATCAAATTATTTGTTATGGAAATTTTGAAACAGAGATAAAATATTATTTCGCCTCCAAAATCAGATATGCGTATAAGAAAGAACTCAAAGAAGCCATTCAATTAGCTCATGAACATGCTAAAGCTGGAAATACTGTGCTATTCTCTCCGGCATGTAACAGTTATATAAATTATGAAAACTTTAGAGAAAGAGGGGCACATTTTAAATCACTTGTAAATCAACTTTAATTAGTGCAAAATTTTATTGAGAAATATATTAAAGGAGATAGGGTGATTTGGACCATCATTGTAATTTTATCCTTGTATTCATTAATTATGGCCTATAGTTCTAGCTCTAACCTAGCATTTAGGTTAGCCGGAGGTAATGTTGTGCCTTTTTTAATGAAACATCTTTTAATATTAGTTATTGGAATTGTCTTAATAATTTACTTACAATTCTTTAATTTCAAATATTTCTCAAGATTATCCCAAATTGGTATTTTCATATCAATTGTACTGCTTTTTGTTACCCTTTTGTTTGGGGTGAATAAAGGAAATGCTTCAAGATGGATTATGGGTTTTCAGCCGTCTGATTTTGCCAAATTAGTATTGGTAATATATGTTTCCAGAATGTTAGTCTATAAAAAGGAAGTCATAAAAGATTTTAAATTAGGGCTTACCCCAATTTTATGGCCCATTGGAATAATTTGCGCCCTTATTTTACCTGCTGATTTTTCTACTGCAGCAATGTTGTTTATTGTTTGTTTTATTATGCTGTTTGTAGGAGGGGCGAAATTAAAACACCTCTCTGCTATTGTAGGAGTTTCTATTGCAGGTTTTGGAATTTTAATATTATTAAATCTTGCATTTCCAGGACTACTGCCAAGGGTTGACACTTGGCAAAAAAGAATCACAAGCTATGAAAGTGGTAGTCAAAAAGAAAATTATCAAGCTGAAATGGCTAAAAGAGCAGTTGCCAATGGATTTTTATTCGGCAAAGGCCCCGGAAAAGGACATGTTAAAAATGATTTATATTCTGCACAATCAGATTTTATTTATGCTTCATCCATTGAAGAATTTGGCTCCATATTGGGAGGAGTTGGGTTAGTGATATTATATACCATTCTATTTTTTAGATCAATTCGAATAATGAATAAAACGGAAAGTTTATTTGGATCATACGTTGTTTTTGGCTTGAGTTTTTTGATGGTTTTTCAATCCCTAATTAATATGGGAGTTGGTGTAAATTTATTTCCTGTTACTGGACAACCGTTACCTCTTATTAGTATGGGAGGCACATCAATAATTTTTTCGTGTGTTTCGTTAGGTATCATTATTAATATAAGTCGCACCGTTTACACTGATGTTTAAATGAAAAGAAAAAAATTTATCATAAGTGGTGGTGGAACAGGTGGTCATATATTTCCAGCTCTTGCCATAGCAGAGGAATTAAAATTAAAATATAGTGATTGTGATATTTTATTTGTTGGAGCCAACGGTAGAATGGAAATGGAAAAAATTCCTGACGCGGGCTATGAAATTAAGGGTTTAGATGTAGTTGGAATCCAACGTTCATTTTCTATAAAAGCAATTTTCAAAAATTTATCATTTCCCTTTTTACTTTACAAAAGCTTGTTGAATGCTAAAAGAATTATTTCATCATTCAAGCCAGATGTAGTAGTTGGAGTGGGAGGTTATGCTAGCGGACCAACATTGAGGATGGCCAATAAACTGGG
>CEQI01001708.1_pt1 | contig 14836 bp, 17 predicted proteins | sample 531011 | NCBI WGS metagenome assembly CEQI01 (sample SAMEA2621204, study PRJEB7988) | marine metagenome | biome: marine biome (ENVO:00000447); feature: surface water layer (ENVO:00002042); material: "saline water (ENVO:00002010), including plankton (ENVO:xxxxxxxx)" | depth 5 m
GAAAGTTTGTTTTTTTGAGCATTAATTTTAGCATTCTCAATAGCACTATTTACAATGTCTACGCCTATAACATTTGTATTTTCATGATGTTTTGCAATGAGTTGAGCAATAGTTCCAGTTCCACAAAATAAATCCATAATAAAACTTCCATTAGGAATATTTTCTTTCTTAATATATTCTATAACTTTTTTGTAAAGTTTTTCAGCACAGAGCGGATTAGTTTGAAAAAAGCTTTGCATGCTGATATCGAAATCTAATTGATTTATTTTTTCAGTTATGGTAGGTTCTCCAGTAATTAATTTAGAACTCCCTTTATCTAATTTTTCTCTGTCTGCAACATCATCGTTAATGGTGTGAATTAGCCCTTTAAATCTGTTTTTGAATAATTTTTTAAGAAAAACTCCAAATTCTTTTGATTTAAAGTTTTTTAATCCTTGTGAGGAAGTGACAATATTAAATAATAATTGATCTGTAGAATAACTTTTCCTAACCACTAAATGTCTGTAAAATCCAATTTTCTTTGGTGGATGCCAGGCAGGTAGGTTTGATTGTTTTAAATGTTTTCTAATTTGATGAAGAGAGTTTTCTAATTCTTCATCAAACATACCACTATCCTTATCCAAGTTTTCAACCATCCACCATGTTCCTTTTCTTTTAAAACCAAGAGCAAATACGTCATCCAGTACTTTTTCTTTTTTTAAGTCATACTCAATACAAGAAAATGAATATTCCATTTTATTTCTGTAGTGAAAAGAGTTAGGAGAGGATATCCATTCATCAAAATAATTATCAATATCATCTTGCTTTCCAATGCGTTTAAAAACATCAATTGAAACTTGATATTTCATTTTTTTTTGTTCTTCTAGTGGAATATGTATGTATGGTGCACCAGAAATTCGTTGGTATGGTGTATTCAGTTCAACTGAGGAAGGGGAAATAATTTCTGTAATATCAGCCTCTAAATAATTAGATTTTTTCTTTTTGACTACTGCATGAACTTTTTGACCAGGAATGGCATGGTTCACAAAAACGATAACTTGATTATTGTCAGACTCTAAACTGCCAATTCCTTTTCCACCATAAGCATAGTCACTAATATTTATTTCTATAATATCGCCCTTTTTAATCATTTATTTAATCGTCAAGTTGCTTAAAAACGTCTTTAAATTCCACCCAAAAACTGTCAAATTTAATTAAGTTTTCTTCATAAAATTTAAATACTGATGCCCATGTTTTTTTATCGAAAATATTTACATTTTCCTTTGTAATTTCTATCCTTGAACATGGTAGTTGAATTTCGTTTGTAGAATTTTCATTCCAATTCCATTTACCAGCCATGTTTTCAAAAGCTGTTTTTAACTGCATAAACTGTTCAAAAAACAAGCCTCTAATTTCTTCATCTTTATGTTGAAGTTCAATCATTACTTTAGCTATTTCTTGATCTGCATATAATCTCACATAAATGTGTTTTATTTTAGTTGGATAATTAATCCATTTTATTTTTTTTCCATGTGAAGACCTATGTTTACCCATGTATTTTCCAAAACTTGTGTAAAACAACTGTTTAGTCTCTTTTATTTCATGTCTACTGTACACAATTACAATTACTTATATTATTTTGATATTTATTTTTATTTAAAAACTTAATTCTATATTTGCTCTTATTTATAATCATTCTAGATAAGCTTGAGCAGTAACATAATTATAGCAGATAGTTCAGAACTAATTTTAAAAGGGTTACAAAACATTTTCCAAGATAATTCAGATACTACAATTTATTTAGCAAATGACTTATTAATTTTAAGGAAATACATTTCTTCATTAACAGATCCAATTTTAATTATAGATTATACTGCAGAGGGGTTTTCTCTAGAAAATATTGTTGGAATAAAATACGATAATCCAAAGCTTAAAATATTGGCTATTACACCATATACTAATGCTCAAACAATTGTTCAAGCTGTTCAAGCAGGTGTGGAAAGTCATTTAAAAAAAGAGTGTTCTGTTAAAGAGATTAAGGAAGCATATGACGCTACATTAAAAGGAGAAAAGTTCTTTTGTTGTGATATAGTTAATCAAATGAGACATGAGCAAATAGATGTAAATAAAATCGCTTTTAAATCACTCGATCCAAATCCTGTAAAATTGAGTGAAAGAGAGTTGCAAATTATTCAATTTATAGCTGAAGGATATACCAATTCTCAAATAGCAGCTATTGTCTATTTAAGTAACCACACTATAAATACACATCGTAAAAATATCATGAAAAAATTAGGAGTTAACAATACTGCAGGTATTGTAATGTATGCTGTTAAAACAGAAATGGTAAGACCTAATCAATTTAGTTTTAAACAATCATCAGAAAATAATGGATAAACAATTTTTAATTGCCTTTTCAATTACCCTACTAGCAGGATTATCAACAGTTGTAGGTAGCCTTGTTGTATTTTTTAATCATTCTAAAAAATTAGGTTGGTTATCATTTAGTATGGCTTTTGCTTCAGGTGTAATGTTGTATGTAACATTTGTAGAAATAATACCCAGCTCTCTAGAAATTTTCCTTCATGACAATGGAGATACTAATTTTTTTATTAATAACCATTACCTCAACTTAACTCTGTTTTTTCTTGTAGGATGTGGAGTGGCAGTATTAATTGAAAAATTATTACCAGATCAAAAAATTAATAATCAAATAGGAAAAAATTTTTCTACAAAGAAGAAAATTTATAGATCTGGTTTATTAATTGCTATTTCATTAGCCTTACATAATTTTCCAGAAGGTATAATTACATTCATGGAATGTTATACCAATTTAATTTCTGGTTTAGCCATTGCACTTGCTATTGCTTTGCACAATATTCCTGAAGGTATGTCTATTTCGGTACCCATATACCATGCAACTGGAAGCAAGAAGAAAGCTGTTTGGTACACAGCTTTAAGTGGAGTTACTGAGCCTATTGGAGCTTTATTTTGCTTTTACTTAATTAAAGACGGCTTGAATCCTTTTATAGAAGCAGCAATAATGTCTTTTGTGGGTGGAATTATGGTATTCATTGCCACTTTTGTTTTGTTACCTATGAGTTTGCAATATAAATCAAAGTTCCAACACGTTTTTGGTTTAATATCTGGAATTGTAATAATTGGGTTATCCATATTAATGATGGATAGTATTTAAGCTAACTTATTTCCCCATGCCTGGTATAATGTTAAATGCTGTGCTTTTCATTTCATTTTCATTAACATGATCAGCATCTTTAATGGCTTTGTTGAATGCATCAATTAAATTTTGAATGATTTCATCCTTTGGTGTTTGTTTCATAATCTCATCATCAATAAATAACTCTTTCAATTGACGATTTCCATCTAATACAAATCGAATTTTACCTTCTAAAGCATCTCCTTTTACATAAATGTTTTCTAATCTCTTTTTAGAATCCTCAACTGCACCTTGCATTTCCTGCAATTTTGCCATCATATCTTGCATGTTTTGATTACCAAACATATTTAGTCTTTATTGTTATTAGATTTAATCTTTTCATTCCTTTCTTTCTTGGCCTTAAAGTCTTTCATATTCAATTTGTAAAGCTTTACACCAACATAAATACCAATACTAAAAACTGCCGCAACAAAAAAAGTAATAAATATATCTCCTGCACCCATTTATAATAAGTTTAGGTTAATTATTTGCTCCAGTTTAATGCCTCTCGAACCTTTAAGTAATATTACATGGTCAGTTAAATTCATTTTATCAATGGCATTTACTAATTGTTCAGTGTCTATAAATTTAGGAAAATTAGTTTTAGTGTTGTTGAATAATGGTCCAACTAAAATACCCTTTAATTTATTTTCATGCATGTAGTCAACTATTTTTTGATGTTCAATATGCTCTGTTTCTCCTAATTCAAGCATGTCACCTAAAATGGCCATCTTATTTTCATTTTTCATGGCACATAAACTTTTCAATGCTGCTAATGTACTTGTTGGATTTGCATTATAACAATCAGCTATAATAATGTTATTGGCAGTTTTTACGAGCTGAGACCTGTGATTAGAAGGTGTATAGCTGGCTAATGATTGACTAATATCATTTGAACTAATTTGAAATACTTTACCCACGGCAGCAGCGCACAAAATGTTGTATAGATTAAAATCTCCAAGTAAAGAGGTTTTTATGTGCTTAGTGTCATTTTTAAAATGAATAGAAACTTCTATGGTAGGATGAAAATCTTTTACAGATCCACTAACAAAATTAGATTTATCTCCATAGGAAAAGTGTTTATTTTGATTTCGTATTTCATTTTTTAGAATTGAATCATCACAATTATAAATTATAGTCCCATCATTAATTTTGATGTAGTCATATAACTCTAATTTTGTTTTTCTAATATTTTCCGCAGATCCAAATCCTTCAAGATGAGCTTTTCCAATATTTGTGATAATACCATAGTTTGGATTTGCTATTTCAACCAATTCTTTGATGTCACCTATTTTACTAGCGCCCATTTCAATAACTGCCATTTCATAATTTGACCTTAATTTTAGCAGGGTAAGTGGTACACCAATATGGTTATTTAAATTCCCTTCAGTAACAAGTGTTTCGTACTTAGCATTAAGTACTTCACCCAATAATTCTTTGGTTGTCGTTTTGCCATTTGTACCTGTAATTCCAATTATTGGAATATTAAATTGCTTACGATGGTAATTGGCTAGTTCTTGCAGTGCGGTTAGGACATCTTTAACCAAAAAAGTTTTATGTTTAATTTCTGCAGATTCATCATCAATTACGGCATAAGATGCACCTTTATGAATGGCTTCACTTACAAAGTTATTACCATTAAAATTAGGTCCCTTTAATGCGAAAAAGATACAGTTAGGAGAAATTTTCCTGGTATCAGATGTTATATTTTGATCACAGGATAGGAAAGCACGGTAGATTTCCTTAATCATAATTATTCAAATCTATCCATAACAGCATTAGTAACTCCCGTAGAAGAAAACCCGCCATCATGAAAAAGATTCTGCATAGTAACATATTTTGTTAAGTCACTAAACATGGCTACACAATAATTAGCACAATCTATAGCGCCAGCATTTCCTAGTGGACTCATATTTTCACTGAAACTGATGAATTTATCAAATCCAGAAACTCCACTACCAGCTGTAGTTACAGTAGGTGATTGAGAAATGGTATTTACTCTTACTTTTTTAGCTGTTCCATAATGATATCCAAAACTTCTTGTTATAGATTCTAACAATGACTTTGCATCTGCCATGTCATTGTAATCTGGGAAAATTCGTTGAGCTGCAATATAAGTGAGTGCAAGAACTGAACCCCATTCATTAATGGCATCCATATCATAGGCAACTTGTAATGTTTTGTGTAATGACATAGCTGAAACATCTAGTGTTTGTTTGTACCATTCATAGTTTAAACCGGTATAATGTTTTTTCTTTCTAACATTGGGAGACATTCCAATAGAATGAAGAACAAAATCAATTTTACCACCTAAAATTTCTTGAGATTTTTCAAATAAATTTTTTAAATCTTCTACAGAAGTAGCGTCAGCCGGTATGACTTCAGCACCAGTTTTAGAAGCCAAATCATTTATAGCTCCCATTCTCATTGCAATTGGAGCATTAGTTAATGTAAATGTAGCTCCTTCTTCATGTGCTCTTTCAGCAACCTTCCATGCAATTGACATGTCGTTAAGTGCTCCAAATATAATTCCTCTTTTTCCTTGTAATAAATTATTCCCCATAATAGATTAAAATTGATTTTTTTCAAATATAGAAATATAGATTAATTTAAATTTCTTTCATCTTAAAAAATACTTTAGTTTAGGACTTTAGCCAATCATGAAGAATTATTATAAAATATTAGGACTTCCAAACAACGCTAGTAAGGACGCAGTAAAAAAAGCATACAGGAAATTGGCTATGAAATACCATCCTGATAAAAATGAGGCTAAAAGTGCTCATGAAAAGTTTATATTAATTAATGAAGCATACGCTTATTTAAGTGATGATAGACCTACAGTAAAAAATTGGGGTATAACTGCTCAAGAGGCAAAAGCTAAAATAAAAGAGGAGGAATTAAAAAAAAGAATGCAATGGGCTAAAAAATATGCCCACATGAAAAAAATTCAAGAAGAACAACTTGCCGAAATAACTTATGATAAAATATACTCTTCTTCATTAGGATGGCTTTATCAGTTAGTCAGTTGGATTAGTGTTAGTTTAGCATTACTAATTTTTCTTGATTTTAAAATTTTAACTACCCATGATGTTGAAGTAAAGTTTTATAGAAGTTACATAGATATGGTTACTCAAAAAGAGGTAATACTATTCAAAGAAAATACACAGAACGGAAAGGTGATGGATGAATTTGCAGTTGCCATGTCAGATATTTCTAAATTAAATTTTTCAAAGGATGTTTCATATAACTGCCAAAAAAGCCCTCTTTTCAATGAATTGATTTATTTAACATTTTATAAACAAGATGGACAAGAACAAATATTTAATCACTACAGTGTTTATGAGGGATTTTACATTTTCTTTTTTTTGTTACTAACTCCACTAATTACCTTACTATCTAAGGGGCGTAATTTATTACATATTTTTGGTGTATATGTAATAAGTGGACTGTCTTTTTTAGTAATTTTTTTCTTAATAACTTCAATATTGGCTTGATGAGATTTATTATTTATTTATTGATAACATTGGTTATGAGCTTTAGTTGTTCTTCCAAAAAGAAGAAAAAGGTAGAAACTGTCATTGTCAATGAGCAAAGTCAGCCTGTACAAAAAAAGAAAAAGAAAAATGTAAATAAATATGCCAATTTGATTAACAACCAAAATGTAATTCAAAAACTTAAGGATTTTGGCCAATCAAATAAAGAGACCTTAATTTCGATTGAAACTACTTATGGAAACATCAAATTAAAATTGTACGATGATACTCCATTACATCGATCTAATTTTATCATGTTAGTGAAAAAGGGATTCTATGATTCAACATTATTTTACAGAGTAATCAGAAATTTTATGATTCAAGGAGGTAATAGTGATGACCAAAAAATGTTTAAAAGAATTGCAACTATTGGCAATTATAAAATTCCAGCAGAAATTAGAAAGAATCATATACATAAAAGAGGTGCATTAGCTATGGCAGTTCAAGAGCAGTATTATCAAGATGCCTCAAAACATGATCATTCCTCTAGTGCTTATAATTTTTATATTATTCAAAAAGGTCCAATTTCAGATAAGTACATGGATAAATTAGAAGAAACTTACAGCATTACAATCCCAGAAAAGAATAGAAAAGTATATAGAAAATTTGGAGGTAATCCTCATCTCGATAATGAATATACTGTTTTTGGAGAAGTAATTGGGGGTATGAATGTAGTAGATAAGATAAGTGCTGTTATTACTGATGATAAAAATAGGCCTCTAAAAAATGTATATTTATCTATGAAAGTGATTAAGTAATGGAGGATAAGATTAAATCAGATAAGCAAAAGTCTAAGTCAAAAAAAGTTAGAATTTTAATTTTAAGTATGTTGACTATCACTTTTGCCATTTTTGCTGTTTTCTCTTTTATATACACTTATTCAGGAGATATTCCGAAGGAGAATGTTGAAATATCATTTATAGAAGAACAAAATAAGAATGTAAATAATACATTTAAAAAAGCAGCAATAAAACAAACAAAAGATAGTTTAATTACTAATGGGTTTACAGAAGCGAATAATGAGGAAATTAGTCAAAAAAACAAAATTGAACTTCAAAGTAAATTTAAAAATCAATTTATAATTGTTATAGGTACTTTTGGTGAAAAAAGGAATGCCATTGGCCTTTTTGATGAAATAATTGAAGAAGGAAATTACGATTGTAAAATAATTCATAATGGTTACTCATTATATTGGGTTTCGGTTTTTCTTACAGAAGATCATAGTGAAGCAAAATTATTTATAAGGAACAATAAAATTAATGGTTGGATAAAAAGATTATAAAATGAAAAAATATGTATTCCTCGTATTAATATTTACGATAAATCTGCTAATTAATGCTCAGTATAATTTTAACATAAAAGAATCTGAGTATGACTTTTCCAAAGCCAAAAATCATGGGTTTTCCATTAATATATATGAGTCAAATGTTCATGACATTGAAAAAGAATGGAAAAAATTAATGAAAAGTTGGCATGGTAAAGTAGATGAAAAGAAACATGAGTTTTTTGCTGATGACGTCACTTTAAAAAGCATGGGTGATAATTCATTTGACACCTATGCATATTGTAAAGAAAAATCCGATCATGTTGAATTTATTGCTTCTGTTGATTTAGGTGGTGCTTTTTTAAGTAGTGGAGCGCATAAAGAACAGACAAATGCTTTTAAAATTGAATTAAAATCATTTGCAAAGTCTTCAACTAAGGAAGCTCTAAATAAAAAAATCAAGAAAGCGGAACATGATTTCCATCATTTAGAGAAGGAGTTGCATCAACTTGAGAAAGATGAGGACAAATTAGTTCATGATATTGAATCGTGGAAGAATTCAATACAAGATGCAGAAAGGAGCATTGAAAAGAAGAAAAATGACCAAGAATTAAAAAAAGTTGAAATTCAACAACAGAACAAAGTTGTTGGTGCCCTAAATGAAAAAGTAAAATTACTGAAGTAGTATTAGTTGAATCTTAAAACACCCCAAACTTTATGTTTTGATGTTGTTCATTATTTTTAAGATTTAAAAGATATATTCCATTTTCTAAGTTTATTCTTATTACGGAGTTGGAACTATTCAAAAATCCAGTTTTTATGAGTTGTCCGTTCGTGTTAAAAAGTTGATAATCCATTTGACTGTTGAGATTAAAAATTTGAATTTCATTTTCAGAATAGTAGATTTTTAAATTATTGTTTTTTGTCAAGCTCATTGAGCTTGTGGTGCTGTAGATAAGTTCTAAATCATCAATAATTAATTCACTATTAGCAACTGCTTGAGTACTATCTCCTGCACTTATATTACACAGTATATAAGCTGGGTTATTTATAGTAGGGTAATAGTTAAATGGCGTACTAAATCTGGTCCAGTTTGAATTAGCAGAAAAATCATAATCTGCCAAAGCAATGATAGTGGTAGATGCATCAACAGGTAGTTGGCCGTAGGCGCCATGAATAAGTACTTGTATATTCCCTATGTCATTTCCTTGAGGTGCGTATTTATACCAACCAACAATGCTGTCTGGATATGATGTAAATGGTTGATTATGGGCACTGCTATTCACATCAGTGTAAACATATGAATCCTGTGGGTTTGTAGTAGTATGAATTATGCCATTGGTGATTATCCCGTTTGCCACTATATTAACAAATGGCACATTCAGATTTGTTAGTTTTGCTGCATAGTTTCCAGAGTGAGCATCAGAAGTTCTACTAATAACTTGTGGAGCAAGTGCATTTAGGGAGCTATTATCAGAAGTCTTGGTAGAACTCCATTCTATTGGTTCTTCGTCACTACTACCAACATTTTCCCATTGTTCAAAACCAGCATTATCTAATTGCTGCCCATAACATATGATTGAACAAAAAAAGAAATTTACAGCTAAAGCTTTGTAACTCATAATATTTATTTTAAAATTATTCCAACAGGGCAATGGTCTGAACCCATTACATCGTTTAATATAAATGCATCATTTACCATTTCAATTCCATTTTGGCTTGCAAGGAAATAATCTAACCTCCAGCCAACATTTTTTGCCCTTGAATTAAATCGATAACTCCACCACGAGTATTTAATCTCCTCAGGGTAAAAATGTCTGAATGTATCTATATAACCAGCTGATAAATAATTTGACATACCATCAATTTCAACTTGAGTATATCCTGGTGTTTTATTGTAATTTGATTTAGGGTTTTTTAAGTCAATAGGTTGATGAGCTACATTCAAGTCGCCACAAAGAAAAACCGGCTTGTGGTTGTTTTTTTCTTGAATAAATTTCAGCAAATCTTTGTCCCAGGAAGATCTGTATTTTAACCTGTGCAAATCACCTCCACTATTTGGAACGTAAGTTGTAATGAAATAAAATTGATCAAACTCTGCACTAATAATTCTTCCTTCTTGATCATGTTCTGTTATGCCTAAACCATAACTCACTTCAATAGGTTTCTTCTTAGACAAAATAGCAGTTCCACTGTAACCTTTTTTTACAGCACTACTGGAATATATATGATATCCATCAACTTCTCTAAGTGCCTCTAAAACTTGATCGTCTTGGGCTTTTGTTTCTTGAAAGCCAATGATGTCTGCATTTAAATAATCTATTATTTCGGCTAGCCCCTTTTTCTGAACTGCTCTAATACCATTAAGGTTCCATGAAATTAATTTCATCTTATTATAAAAAAAATATACTATGAATGTAATAAATCTTTTTGAATAGAATATTTTCGCAATTCGTTTATGAAAAACATGTAAAATGAATATTTCAACATTTGACTTTTCTGGTAAAAGAGCGCTCATAAGGGTAGACTTTAATGTTCCTTTGGATGAAGAAGGCAATGTTTATGATGATACTAGAATAAAAATGGCACTTCCAACCATTAATAAAATATTAGATGGTAATGGTTCTGTTGTATTAATGTCTCATCTAGGTAGGCCAAAAAACACGTATCAAAAAGAATTTTCCCTTTCGCAAATTCTATCATGTTTAGAAGATCATTTGAAAAGAGAAGTAATTTTTGTTGATGATTGCGTTGGAGAAAAAGCATTAGATAAAACATTGAATTTAATTCCTGGACAGGTAGTTTTATTGGAAAATCTAAGATTTCATTCCGAGGAAAAGGAAGGAGACAGCACCTTTGCTAAAAAATTAGCACAGCATGGTGATGTATATGTTAATGATGCTTTTGGAACAGCACATAGAGCACATGCTTCAACTTCGATAATAGCTGACAATTTCATTGGTAAAAAATGTTTTGGATATTTGATTGAAAGTGAAATAAAAAGTGTTGAAAAAGTGCTTGAAAGTGAGGACAAACCCTTAACTGCCATTGTTGGAGGAGCAAAAGTGTCTTCAAAAATTACGATCCTTTCAAAACTTTTAGAAAAAGTAGATCATTTAATAATTGGTGGAGGAATGGCTTACACTTTTGTAAAAGCATTAGGTGGAAAAATTGGAATATCATTGGTTGAAGATGATTTTATAGACGTGGCTAAAAATATTATTGCACAAGCAGAAAAAAATAATGTCCAATTACATTTACCCATTGACACACTTTCATCAGAAGAATTCAGTAACGATGTTGAAGTTTACCATAACAAAATTGATTTAATACCTGAAGATCAAATGGGATTAGATATTGGTAATGAATCCATAGCTAAGTTTTCAAGTGTAATTAAAAATTCATCACTAATTTTGTGGAATGGACCAATGGGTGTTTTTGAGATGTCCAATTTTCAAAGAGGAACAGTAGCCATAGCAGAAGCAGTTGTAGAAGCCACAACAAAAGGGGCGTTTTCTCTTGTTGGAGGTGGAGATAGTGTTGCTGCTGTTAATCAGTTCAATCTTGCAGATAAAGTTAGCCATGTTTCTACTGGTGGTGGAGCAATGTTGGAATATCTAGAGGGAAAAACTTTGCCTGGTATAAAAGCTATTTTAAATTAGTTATGAGATGACAAGGTTTATCAAAAGAATATCATTTTTTACTCTGTTATGTATGTTGGTTTCATGCCAGGATGAAGAAATTTTAGATTGGGAAAATGCAGTTATTAAAAATGAGAAAGATGTCATGTTTGTCAGCTCATTTAATTTCATATCTCTTTTAGAAAAATCAAATTTAGATAGAAGTCCAAATCTTAATTTTAAACAAAAAATGATGTTAAAAGCAATAACATCATCATTTGCATCATCGTCTGTTGGTATTAGGGTAGAGGGGCAACACAAAATATTCGTAGTTCCTGAAGAAGAAGAATTTAATGGTGGAGTTTTTTTTCCAGGCACTATAACAAGTTTTAAGAAATTTACATCTTCTCTTTATGAATTAACAGGTAAAAAATCTATAATTGAGGATAATACTCATATACTATATTATGATGACCTTAAAATGATGATTGCTTTTGATGAAAAACATTTTATTGTTGGTTCATCCTATGATAGCTTATATCTTAAAAAAAAGGTAACTTCCTATTTTAATAAGGGATTTACTTCTTCAACTGATGGTGTTTTAAATGATTTTTTAAAATCAAATGATGATTTCTGCTTTTATTTTGACAATGCCAAGTCTAGAGAATATATTGAAAAGTTAGAAGCACCTTATCTTAACACATGGTTACCTATTTTAGAAAATTATGGAGATAAAGTAATTGTTAAAACAGCTTTTAACAAAGGTAATTTAAAGCTATCCTATTTCTCAAACCAAGAAAAAACACTTTTTACTGATTATTCGGAATTAAGATCTTTCAACCCATATTTTTTTCATACTGACTCTTCTATAATTAGTGGTATGATTGATTTTAAGTTAGATCATTTATCAGCAAGATACTTTGACGACACTAATGTTCTTGAAAATGATACTGTAATTAATTTCAATATTGGAAAAATCATGAGTGAGATAATTCAAATGCCAATTCATTTCTCAGGTCAAATGGCTTTTTCTCTAAAAAGTTTAAATAGCTACAATACAGAAATTGAAAATTCAGATGATTGGGAATCAGAATTATATTGGGATGATGAAGAATATGAGGAAATTGATTCGCTTTCAATAAATCAACCAAATTGGTTAATTTCTTGTGGATATATTTTTGATGACCATAATAAAGATAAAGAACAAATGGTAGATGGTAATTTTAATTTATCTAAAGGAATAGTGCATAAAAAAAATGAAATCTCTTTCTATCTGGTTGACAATAATCAGTTCTATTTTTCTAATGACAGCTCACTTTTATCCCATATAAATCTTGGTAAAACTCAGTTTTTGCAAACAACTATTTTAAACCATGACTCAGCACATCCATTAGATGTAGTTTTTGATTTAGATAGAATGCCTAATCCAGAGAGGATATTAACTTTCGTTCCATACGCAGAATATTTAAATTTAAATACCATCAAAAATATTCATTTAACGGGCGACAATGAATCGCTGAAGTTGCAAATGAACTTCAAAGAACAAAATGAAAATGCATTAACTATCATTGCTCAACAGATTGTTGAAATGTATTTGCTTTTAGGGAGCTAACTTTTGTTTTGAATTGCTTTTCGAACACTTCCGTATTTTGACAATAGGCTCTTGGCTTCTTCTAGGTCTACATTTAATGCATTCATAATCATTTTTTCACCTCTATCTACTAGTTTATTATTAGAAAGTTGCATGTCTACCATTTTGTTTCCTTTAACTCTGCCAAGCTTTATCATTAGTGAGGTTGATATCATGTTTAATACTAATTTTTGAGCCGTACCAGATTTCATTCTTGTACTTCCCGTTACAAATTCAGGACCAACTACAGGTATCATGGGGAATTTTGCATTTAACTCTAGTGGACTTCCAGGATTACATGTAATACATCCAGTTAGAATATGATTTTCATTGCATTTTTTTAAAGCTCCAACTACATATGGAGTAGTGCCAGAAGCTGCAATTCCTACAACACAATCGTTTTTGTTTATATCATACGTTTTAAGATCCATCCAACCCTGTTTCTCATCATCTTCTGCAAATTCAACGGCTTTTCTTATAGCTCCATCACCTCCAGCAATTAAGCCAATTACTAAATCATGACTCACACCAAAAGTTGGAGGGCATTCACTTGCGTCAACAATACCTAGTCTACCACTAGTTCCTGCGCCTATATAAAATAATCGTCCACCATTTTTCATTTTTTCAAAGGCAGAGTCAATAAATTTTTCAATTTGTGGCAAAATGGCCTCGATGGCCCTTGGGACTTTATGGTCTTCTTCATTTATCCCTTTTAATAGGGAAATGGTATTTAATTTTTCCAAGTTATTATGAACTGAATCACTTTCTGTTATTTTTCGAAATCCCATAGATTAATATAAACTTTGTTAAGTGTTGAAAATTAACTTATACAATAATTGGTAATATCTTGGCTTATTTGCTACTTTGTTAAAAAAATTACGAACAATTATGAGTGAAATAGTAGAAGGAGCAAAAGCACCTGCTTTTAAAGGAACTGACCAAAATGGCAATACCATATCGTTAGCCGATTTTAGTGAAAAAAAATTAATCTTGTATTTCTATCCAAAAGATGATACTCCAGGATGTACGAAAGAGGCATGTAATCTTAGAGATAACTATAATGAGCTCAAAAATAATGGATTTGATGTAGTTGGAGTTAGTGCTGATAAAGCGGAGAAACATATTAAATTTATTGAAAAATATAATTTACCTTTTTCTCTAATAGCTGATGTTGATAAACAGGTTATTAATGCTTTTGAATGTTGGGGACCTAAAAAATTTATGGGAAGAGAATATGAAGGAATATTAAGAAAGACATTCGTAATTGAAAATGAAACTATTATTAAAATATTTGAAAAAGTAAAAACTACTGCACATTTTGAACAAATTATGGAGGCTCTAAATTAGTCCATAATTACTTTACGTTCTAAATACTCAAATTAGTAGAAAAATTTATACAATGGAAGAAATTAAACAAGCAAAATTAAAAGCATTACAGGCTACTTTAGACAGATTAGATAAATCATATGGCAAAGGCGCTGTAATGAGATTAGGAGATGACCCTTCAGAAGCTTTAGAAGTCATTCAAACAGGTTCTATATCACTTAACAGAGCATTAGGTGTAGGTGGTTTTCCTAAGGGAAGAGTAGTAGA
>CEQI01060250.1_pt1 | contig 14563 bp, 10 predicted proteins | sample 531011 | NCBI WGS metagenome assembly CEQI01 (sample SAMEA2621204, study PRJEB7988) | marine metagenome | biome: marine biome (ENVO:00000447); feature: surface water layer (ENVO:00002042); material: "saline water (ENVO:00002010), including plankton (ENVO:xxxxxxxx)" | depth 5 m
TACAATTCGTGGTATTGGTGGGGCTGATGACTACAAACCAAATGGCAACCCCTCTGTCGCATTACATGTTGATGGTATCTACCAAACGTCTAATGCTTATCTTGGCATGCCTTTGTTCGACTTAGAGCGAATTGAAGTCCTCAAGGGCCCTCAAGGAACACTTTACGGACGTAATACAACAGCAGGAGTCATTAACGCCATCACAAAGCGTCCCACAGACGAATTCGAAGGCTATGCCAGCGTAGAGTATGGAAGTTACGAGTATACACAGGGTGAAGCTGCATTTGGCGGAAGCGTTTCTGATAATTTAAAGGTACGTATCGCTACGAAATTTGAACAAGGTGGTGGTTACATGGACGGCAAAGGCGCGGGCCTGTTCGCTGGTTATGTGCCAGAAGGTTTTGAGGGGGTAATTCCGGCCGTAACCGATCCGGGAGAGCGAGACGGGTTTGGTGATAAAGACCTATTTGCCTTTCGTGCAACCGGGGTTTATACCTTCCAGGCCAACACTCACTTAACTTTGCGCTACTTTATGAGCTCTGATAATGGCGACACACTTCAATACGATCGTATCGCTTTGGAAAATGAGACAGGCTCTGGTATGAGCAGAAATGCAGGCGAAAACGACGACCCATATGCGTTTTACGCGGATGAGTACTATAGACACACTATAGATATCGAAGGTGTAAACGGAGAATTAGCTCATCAAATAGACACTGATTTGAACGTAAACGTGCTATTTGGCTACCAAGAAAGTGAGCGTAATATGGGGGGAAATGGTGACGGAACCTCATTTCCTCGCTACAAATATGCATTTGATGAAACACTTGACCAGTCCTCTTTAGAAATTCGCTTCAGTGATAGTCAAGGAGGAGACATTGATTGGATCGCAGGTGTCTTCTATGTCAGCGACTCGGTGGACTTCGTAAGCGATTGGACAAGCTTCGCAGTTCGCTCCCAGTACACTTCTCCGTATAGTCAGACTCGAAACAGCTTTGCTACGTTTGCCAACGTTGATTGGTTTGTAAACAACGACCTGAAATTATCTGCGGGCGTTCGTTATACTCAAGATACTGCTAAGTTTTCAGGCTACAACCAAGACTTAGACCCTTGGGGAACTTCTATATATGAGGAAGTATTCAACTCCCCTGGCCTGTTTTCTTGGGACAGAGATTTTGACGACAATAATGTCTCAGGTAAGCTAACCGCCCAATACTACCTTTCTGATAACCTGAATATTTTTGCCTCTATTGGCAACGGATACAGAGCAGGGGGGTTTGATGGTACATCAATATTCTCTTTAGAAGAGACTGAGCCATTTGACTCTGAAACCGTAGATTCATTTGAACTGGGGTTGCGTTATACCGACGAGAGCTTGAGTGCTAGCGTCGACTTATTTGCTTACGATTTTGAAGAAATGCAAGCAACTACTCGACTTTCAAATGACACCAATGGACGAACAAATGTTGGAGCGGCTGAAGTTCGTGGTGCAGAAGCTTCCTTCAACGCCCAGCTGTTAAACAATGGCGAACAACAATTAACGTTCAATTCATCTGTTACCTATCTCGATACAGAAATTACGGAGTTTTCATCTAACCGTGTCGATGATGTGCAAAATACAGTTGGAGACCCGTTACCTGGCTCACCCGAGCTTTCATATTCAATCTCGCTCAATCATAGCATTTTCGTTGCAACTAACCGGTTACTTTCTACTCGTCTGACCTATACCTACCACGACGAAGAAACTAACCGATTGAATGCAGGTGCTGGCAATACGGTGCCTGATTACGGCTTGCTTAATATCAATATGGACCTTGAGTTGGGTAACGGGTTTACCGCATTTGCATATGGTCGAAACATTACTGATGAAGAATATTTTCTAGAACTCAATGCAGGTGCTCGTCTCGTTGGTGCTCCAGCAACATACGGCGTAGGCGTTCGCACTACCTTCTAGTCTAATGCAGGCATCTGCAGGTTGCAGATGTCTGCCCACAAGAGGCATTGATATGAAGCATCTCGTGCTTATACTATTGCTTAGTTGCATACCTACTATAGCACTTGCTAGCACACCAATTTGGCAGCAAGCAAGCGAATACCCTGACAGGGTTATACTTAATCCTACCCAACTTCCTAGTGAAAGCTTTTCTGTTAATTGGCGCACGTCGGAAGAAGTTGAAATTACGGTTGCCCAAATTGCACCTGTTACATCAGCCGCCAGATTCGATTTGGGTGCAAAAACCTACAAAGCAAAAACACAGCGCGCTGAATTGCGCAGAGGTAACTCAATACCTTCTAACGTTCATGAGCAATCGAGAGACAATGTTAATCAAGAGAGAGCTCAATATCACTACAACACGCACCTCGCCGACGTTGCATATCACGAAGTTACATTTAAAAACTTAAAACCAAATACGCGTTACGCGTATAGAGTACGAGGAGGCTTAGGGAAATGGTCTGAATGGTATATGACGAAGACGGCCGGTCTCCCCTCCTCCTCAACTACACGATTTCTGTACTTTTCAGACGCACAAAATGGCATGCGCGAACAATTTCCAGCACTCTTGAGAAAGGGCTTTAAGGCGATGCCCGATGCAGACTTTGCTCTTTATACTGGTGATCTTGTAGACCATGGAGCTAGGGACTTAGAATGGGCGCAGTGGTTTTCTGCAGGGCAGTTCATACACGCAGAAATTCCAGTAGTCCCCGTGGTTGGAAACCATGAATATGCCCATCAGCATTTAACCGATGGCGGAAAACAGTGGGTTTTAAGCCGCTTTTGGCAAGATCAGTTTAAGCTTCCAACCTCTCCGGAGTTATCAAATCAATTACAAGAGACAGCTTATACTTTGCATTACCCTAATACCGACGTATTCATTGTTAATACGGAAATCAGGCACAATGAGACGGCATTCGCAATGCAAACAAAATGGCTAAGACAGACACTTAGTGAAAGTAAAGCAAAATGGAAAATTATCGCCTTTCATCACCCAATATTTTCAAACTGTGGAATGCCACTAAATAGTCCGGGGCAAGACGAGCCCGCAGTTCGCAGTGCTTTATTGCCATTGATAACAGAATTCAATGTTGATCTGGTTTTACAAGGACACGATCATGCTTACTCTAGAGGGAGTATAAAAAGCGAGCAGGGCACGCATGTAAATAGTGTTTTTGTTACGGCAAGTAGCAGTCCTAAAGCTTATCCACTAAAGAAAACGCGGTGGGATGAATACGAAAAATTCAATGTTACGTTAGAAAGAGTCGGAGAAAATACGCCGACTTACCAAGCTATAAAAGTACACGAGAACACTCTTTCATATCGTTCATATACCTTGACTGGAGAACTCTACGACGCTTTCGACATTACAAAAACACAACCTGGTAATGTGATGACATATCCCTATGACCTTATGAAAGAAAGGCTTTTCAGTAATACCGAGCCCTATAAACACCACAATTCACTCTACTAGTTGGTTATTTAATTTAGAGACTAATTTTACTTTAACGCCAACACTCAATAGCGTTGGCTTATCAAAAATAATCAGACATAGATAGATAGCGCTGCCTGATATGTTCAATTAACAGCTTAATTTTTCGAGATGGCTGGCGGCTGTAAGGATAAACGGCATAAACGCCTAACACCTTACCTACCCGCTCTGGAAACAAATCGACCAGTGTTCCATTACATAAATCTTCGAATACCAAACATTTAGGTACGTAGGCAATACCTCTACCAGCAAGAGCTGCTTTGCGAAGCGCCCCCGCATTGTCACTTGAAAATGCGCCATCTACAGTGATGGTGTAACTGCCTTGAGACGACGTAAACTCCCACTCCCTTGCGCCGGATGTGTGGTAGGAATACAACAAACAGTTGTGAAAGCTCAAATCCTCAGGTGCTTTGGGCCTGCCCTTTCGTCTAATGTAATCCGGCGATGTGCAAACCACCCAATGGGAATCTAAAAAGTGCCGCGCAATCAGACTTGAGTCTTCCAAATATCCCGTTCGAATAACAAGATCAAACCCTTCCTCGACTAGATTTACAAATCGATTATCCAGAGACATATCAACGCTTAACCCTGGATGAAGGTTACAAAACTCAGCTACCGCATCGGCTAACAGTAAATCGCCCGAAATCGTTGGAACCGACATTTTAATGTGTCCGGATATTTGTTCACTGTATCCAGAAATTGTGTCAATAGCTTCCTGCGTGGACGCCTTTACATTCATGGCGCCTTGCTTCAAAGCTTGACCCGCTTCGGTAAGCGTGAGTTTGCGAGTAGTGCGATACAAAAGCTGCGTTCCCAGCTCTTTTTCAAGCTTTGCTATTCGCTTACTGACTACCGAGTTGGTAATGTTGTTCGCCTCTGCCACTTTGCTAAAACTGCCCATCTCCGCAATTTGTGCAAAGAGAATTAAATCGTCTGCTCTCACGTTATTACTTCACTTTTGGAAAAGATAAATTTCATTGTTGCCGTATATCCCTAAGGCGAGAAACGTTATATTTTTATCAAGTTAATTACAATCGATTAAAGACATGATTATTTCATCGCCGACTGATTATCGACGCGCTGCGCAAAAAATATTACCGCCGTTCCTATTTCACTACATTGATGGTGGTGCCTATCGAGAGCATACACTTAAACGCAATGAAACTGACTTGGCTGACATTGCATTAAAGCAGCAAGTGCTGAGAAATATGTCGTCGCTTGACCTTTCTACAACGGTCTTTGGTGAACAATTGGCTTTACCTATTGCCCTTGCTCCCGTGGGATTAACCGGAATGTATGCGCGACGTGGCGAAGTGCAAGCTGCTAAAGCGGCAGCAAACAAAGGCATACCGTTTACCATGTCGACGGTGTCAGTATGTCCTATTGAAGAAGTCGCACCAGCCATTGAACGCCCCATGTGGTTTCAGCTGTATGTACTTCGCGATCGTGGTTTTATGAAAAATGTTTTGGAGCGCGCGAAATCAGCAGGTGTAACAACATTGGTGTTTACCGTAGATATGCCTGTACCGGGTGCACGCTATCGAGATAAACACTCTGGTATGAGTGGCCCCTTTGCTGCAAGTCGCCGCGTGTTGCAAGCAATGACTCATCCTCGTTGGGCGTTTAATGTAGGGGTATTCGGCAAACCACACGACCTTGGAAATATTTCGGCCTATCGCGGCGAACCGACCAAGTTGGAAGACTACATTGGCTGGCTAGGTGCCAATTTCGATCCGTCTATCAGTTGGAAAGACTTAGAATGGATCAGAGAATTCTGGGACGGCCCGATGATCATTAAAGGTATTTTGACTGAACAAGATGCCAAGGATGCGCTGAGCTTTGGCGCAGAGGGCATAGTAGTATCTAACCACGGCGGTCGTCAGCTCGATGGCGTCCTTTCTACCGCAAGGGCACTTCCCTCCATTGCTGATTGTGTGAAAGGCGACTTAAGTATTTTCGTTGATTCTGGAATACGTAATGGCTTAGACGTAGTGAGAATGCTGGCATTGGGTGCCGACTGTACGTTACTGGGCCGATCATTTATTTATGCTCTTGCCGCCGATGGACAACGTGGAGTGGAAAACTTACTGGATTTGTACAAACAGGAAATGCATGTAGCAATGACGCTTTGCGGCGCGAAATCAATCAAAGAACTCAGTCTTGAATCGCTTGCCTCTTAAATTTAAAACGCTATAAATTTGTCAACGAGCCATAAAATTTCATTTTTATGGCTCAGTTTTTTATTGTTCAAACACGGTGTTATTTGCGCTTAATGATGCCCACCGCAACAACCGCCATTGTGTTCTGCCCAGTTTTTAAGCTTGGTTGTTTTGCCGATTCCCGGGTTGAAGCTGTTGGTAGGGTCTAGCTCTCGATAGAAGTTTTTCAGCGCATCTTTAGCAAAGTATTCGTGACCCACATTATGTTCTGCCGGGTACTCAGCACTTCTTGCATCAAAGGTTTCCAAGATTTTGCCTTTTAGCAGTTTTGCATCTGCCCCTTTCTTCAGTACGTAGTTTTGGTGCATAACGTGGCAGAACAAGTGGCCGTAATACAGTTTTGTGTCTATCTGGTCATCAATTTCTTTTGGCAATACTTCAAACCAATCTGGGTCGTTTCGACGAAGTGCCACGTCGATAGTCATCATGGCACCTACGTCTTTGCTGTGCATCACGTGATAACGACCAATAGCGCCACCAGCAACAAAGCGATGTAAAATTGCTTTGTCGGCTTCTTCCTCAGTACACTCAAAATAGCTACCTTCATTGGTTTTGAAGAACTCATCAAGGTAGGCCTTGGCTTCGTCTACCCCATCGTTGCTCATTTCCAAAATCCAGTGGTGCTGGTATTTGTCTCTGTATTCTTCCATGCGCTTTGGCAAATGATTCGGGAAAACATAGCTCATGTACTGCATAACGCGATCTGACATTTTATTGGGTAAAAAACCTAACTTGTCGGTGAATGCGTCGAATTTACGTTTAAATGCAAACAGCTTAGGAATAAACTTCGCGCCAAGCTTACTGATCACAATGAACATATCTTTTCCGTATTTCTTTGATACGTCATAGCAATCGCGGTGAAGGTATTCACCGGAATCTGGCAGGTTTTTAAAGGTAGAAAGGATGTCGCGACGTATTTTAGTGAAAACAGCAGCGTCGTTAGAGCCTACGTAAAATACCTGTTTTTTTTCAGGAATGGGAAAGGTATCTAACCTTACTGCAAACACGGCCAACTTACCCGCACAGCCAGAAGCATCGTGTAGCCTCCTGCCGTCATTGTTAAAGCGGGAAGGTGTGTCAGAGTCAACGTCTCGTACCCGTTCATCATATTCATTGTCTGAAGCGCGGGCATCAGGGTGTTGAACATCGGCCTCGGTATAACGCTTATTCTCAAGGTTATTTAAAATTTCTTCTGGGTCGCTACCTAAATTAACCCCTAAGTTATTAATCAAAGATAGGTTGCCGTTGGCGTCTATCTGCGCAAACAGTGCAAGCTCGGTATAGGCTGGACCTCGTTTAACCAAAGCCCCTCCTGAGTTATTACAAATACCGCCGACAATAGACGCGCCAATACATGATGAACCTATAACTGAATGGGGTTCTCGGCCGTAAGGAGCTAACGTTTCTTCCAGTCCGAACAAGGTGCTGCCCGCTAAACCAATAATTTGTTTGCCACTATCAACCAATTGGATGGCGTCAATACGCATGGTGCTGATGATAACAAGGGGTCTGTCGTAGTCTTTACCGTCTGGCGTAGAGCCGCCCGTTAACCCTGTATTTGCCGCCTGCATAATAACGGCAACGTCAGCTTCAACACACAGTTTTAGCACACGCCAGATTTCGACAAGGGTGCCTGGTCGTACAACCGCAAGTGCTTCACCCGCACCAAAGCGGAACCCTTTGGTATAAGGCTGTTTCTTCGCTTTATCTGTTAACAAATAGGCCTGCCCTACTACATCGCGCATCGATGTAATCAAAGACTGAGTGTCAACGTTTACGGTCATTGGTTCTCTCTGTGTATTGAAGTTATGGAAGAATGGACTTGGTGATGAACTATACACTAACGCCATTTTTAACAAAGGGGGCAAGCGTTTTTTATAGAGATAATTTACTTATATTTAATTCATCGAGCGCTTAGAGCGCCATTGCTTTTAAGCAAATCTAATAAGCGTTTTTCACTGTTACATTTTGTTACGCTTTGGTCCTTTAAGTTATACCAGAGGAGTATTGTAAAGCATTTGCATAGTTCGTAAGGTTGATAGATACGAAAAGGAGCCTTCATGTCACATCAAGCGTTCGTTCTAACAAGAAATAGTTTCGGAGAAAACCCGAAAAAGGATGGGGCTTACGAGAGGTTCCTTAGCATTTTACCGTCTTGTGGATTCACAGTAACAACGGGGGCAATTCACCCGCCCCGAAGCGTACTCAATAACACCTATACTTTCTTTATCGATGCGCAATATTGCGATAACAGCGCGCTGCTCGATTTACCGGTTGTTAACGATTACCCAGAGTTGAACAAAGTCATTTTCAATGTGCCAGAGTCTGACGTCGATTTTCATTATGCGGCACTGCAACACGGTATTAACGGTATTTTCCATATTGAAGATAGCTTAGAGTTGCTGGTTCGTGGCGTTCAGCAGGTACAGGCGGGTAATAAATGGTTTAGCCGCGAAATTATGAGCCGCTACATTGACGCAAACCTACTTCCGAAAACTAAGCCCGTGGCAGCCCTTCGGTCATCCACTACAGTGTTAACGAAAAGAGAACTTGCCATTACACGCAAGATTGCCGATGGCGCGCAAAATCAAGAAATTGCAGACTGTTTGCACATTAGCGTTAATACGGTGAAAACTCACGTATACAGCATTTTTAGAAAGACAGAATGTCGTAACCGCGTTGAGCTGATTAAGTGGTTCGATCATCAGTTTAGCCAGCCCCAAAGGGTTAGTTACTAAACTGATAATCAATTCGAAGGGCGTTGATTTTGGTAATGGCGCTTAGGTCTTGGCGCGCCATACCCCCTTGTCCATTCCTTGTAACACTAATTCGGTCACAGCCTTTTCGATACTTTGCTTAACGCACTCAAACATGGGCTCATTAGTGGTGTAGCCTGTTTCAGCTTCAAGTAAGCGCTTAAGGGAAACGTACCTAAACAAACCCGCTCTCACTTCCTGACTTAACACTTTCTTAGATGTTGAAACTGACACCAGTACCTGACCGGTTCTCACATCGACAGCGCGCATATAAATAGAAATCTGATCTTCTCTAAATAACTCACTCGCACCTATGCCAAAATACTCAACACCTGCTCCACCGGTACGAATATTGGTGTCGTAGCTAATAATGCCACCTTCAATAATGATTCGTGCAGTTGTGAGTGGCGGTAAGTCGCCGCCATTGCCTTCATCGGCTCGAATTATTTTTCGCTCGGTAAGAATATTCTGTAGCCCTTCACGCTCAACGGGTAAAAACCACGACGTTTCACTTAAGGTTTGCACAAGAATAGACGTTGCACCCTGTGTCACTGCGGTTGAAAACGAGCTTGCCCCTGTGCTGGGTTTATACTGTCCGGTCTGATCTCTAAATGCATACACAGAAACAGGGATTTGCCCCATAGGTGCCGGTAAACTCTTGACTTCAGACAGCGTGGCACTGTCTTTGATGACATCGGCGACGGTAGTATCAGGCGGTAACGTATTGGTGATCGACTGACAGCCGGACAGCGCCATTGCCACTATTAAAAAAACGGTACTTCTCATGTGCTTCCCTACCCAAACCGTGGAATTTCTACGACAGTGACTTCACCTGTCAGTAAGTTAGTAATGTTTACGATTATGCTGTCAGGGTTACTTGTTATGAGTTCTACCTGAAAGTCACCGCTTACAAAAATGCTATCTTGATTAAAAATACTGTCTATTGGATTTCCGTCTTCATCATACTCTTGCTCACCAAACGCAATATCTGTAATTTCTCTCACGATGCGATTGATGTAAGCACGCTCCAACGATTCCTGGAGACGTTCATCGTAGGAACGCTCATTGTAAGGTGCAGAGTGGGCATTTTGTGAATTTGCCTTGCTGAGTAAAAAAGACCCGTTCAACGGGTTACCGCCAAATGACGGATTTATTGGTTCATAAACTAACTCTGTAGCATTAACACCCGCAGAATTCCACGTTCCTGCTGTTATTAAGGCTGCTATTAATATCCCTTTTTTCATTACCATTCGTCCCCTGCTAAATCTGGGCTTCTACTGTCTATACTCGCATTTGCCACTGCGTCTAGCACTAACACAATGGCTTGCTGTACTTTCTCATCTAACGGCACCTGCCTACGCCCCATGTATGTTTGATAAACCACTTTATTGTCGTATATCACCGAAAGCAACGTCCCTGCTTGAGGCACAATAATTTCTTTTACAATTAGGTTTTTACCAGAACTATCCGGGACTTCTCGCCAGTACTGGCTAATTTTTGAGGCAAATTCGTGGCCTTGACGGCTAATACTGTTGTCAAGCAACAGCCCGCCCAACCGAATTTCTTCTGCGTGAATCGGAGAATTGAGCACACTGAAAAGTAGTGTGATAAGAGAGAATCGATACAAGTACTTCATTTGGCTAAATTGAGCCGGGCTGTGCCCGGCTCATCATTGTTACATCTGAACAACAGTAGCCACGTTGTAATCACCAACCTGCGTTACACTTACTGTGCCGCCGTTGCCAGTTATACTTCCGGTTACTAAGTTATCGTTGCCCATTTGTGTTACTTCAAATGTATTCATATCACCTGAAATAACAAACTGACCACCCGCATCATCTGTAACCCAGTTTCCTGCGCCTTCTTGCATTACGCTAACTATGTTGTCACTTCCGTCAATAAGAAGATCTAGTAAGTTAAGCTCACCGGATTGCGAAACCATAATTTCGTTGTAGCCTGACGTAACATCTCTCGCCAGCTCTACCGATGCCGTGTTTTCAATGCCTTCTTGTGACATTTCAATTAGGTTGCCGTCTGCGATATATGTCGAATCACCGATACCAGCTTGAGCTAGCGCAAGGTTAAAGTCGCCATCTTGTTCTATTTCAACTGTGTTGAACCAGCCGTCGAAATTCACAGTGCTGATTTCATTAGCATCACCTACTTGAGTTAGGTCAAATTCGTTGAATAAACCAATTACCCCTGCATAAGCCGTATTGCTGTCGCCGATTTGGTTAATTTCAAACGTATTCGCACCGCCGCCGAGGGTTTCAACAGTAGCCAAGTTGAAATCGCCGATTTGGTCTATATTTACTGCATTTTCAATGCCTTCAAACACACCAGTGGTAATCTCGTTACCATCGCCGTCCTGTTCAAATTCGATTTCATTTGCATCGCCTACCATGCTCCAGCCAACCGTGTTTTGATCGCCATCTTGATCAATCTCAATGTCGTTTTCAAAACCTATAACTGTTAGGTCAGATACGTTGTAGAAACCGTCTTGAATAACGTCAATCACGTTTGCATCGCCACTCAACTCGCGAACATATGACTCATGCCAGTCGCCCGACTGTTCAACATTTACCGTGTTGTCGTTACCCGAAATTGCATTATTGGCCCAGTTTCCACCATCGCCTTGGTATACCGACAATGCATTGCCACTACCTATGATGCTGTTAATTGAACGACTGAAAATAAAACCGAATGGTCCGCCATCTCCCAGTTGAACAAGTGAAACTGTGTTATCGTCACCTTCAACAAAAAAGTCAGCTGTGCTATTTAAGCTATCTTGCTCTGATTCTAAGAAGTTGCCATTACCAGTGACAGTGGCATAAAAGGTATTGCCAGACTGCATTTGTGAAGCAAACACTTCGTTGGCATCACCGGTTACTTCCACAAAGATTGCATTCAAGTCACCTTCTTGACTTAAAACAGATTCGTTTCCTACTTCATTACCCTCAGGGGCCGTTTGAGTTAGTATAATTAGATTACCTTCTGCTGCGGCAATAAAATCAGCTGAAGCATTAAAATCAACTGTTTTACTCTCTGGAATTTCTTGAGCTGACGCCCAACCTGTCGCTGCAACTAAAAGCAAAGCACTCGCTATTTTTGTTTTTTTCATTTTCACGTTTGTCTCCCTATGGCAATCACATCATTCTTGGTATTGCGTGATGTTAATTACCATTTCGTTCCCTATCTGATAAACAGTAAAAGACTGCTCACCTAATTGATTGACATTAGCAACATTGTCGAACCCATCTTGAATAATCTCGAAGTAGTTATTGTTGTTTTGCTGTAATAAGTTCACCACGTTTCCCTCACCCAACTGGGTGATCATGGCTTCGTTATTGCTGCCGTTTTGAACAACATTAGATAGATTAGCGCCGTTGCCGCTTTGGATAATGTTAGTTATGTTATTTAGCCCAAACTGACTGACAGCAATGAAGACCGTTTCATTGTCTATCGTAATAGCTTGTGCATTCAGACTCATTGAAAGAGAAGATTCCACCATGTCGGAGCTTGTTGATAAATCGGACTGTTGAGCATAAGCAGGAAGGTTTACGGCTAGAAGACTACATCCCGTAATGGCTACCAACGCAGCACTTTTTAATGCTTTAACGTTTTTAGCAAGCTGGCTCTTTTTAACCTTTAGCTTCTTGTCCATGAGAACGACTGCTTCCTTGATTAACAACAAAGGTGACTTTTCTATAACACTCCTTAAGTCGAAGAGAATCTATCACCAATAAGTTGTATTTATTTTTGTTAAAATAGGAGTAGTACACGTTAAATCAGCGAGTTATTCATGCTGGGTCATACCATAGTACTAGGTTTGCCCAAAAAACAACCAGAAAGGTAGTAATTGGTAAGACCACCTATTTTTTGTAAGGTCTTTATGTTCTGGGCGATAACTGACTGCAGAAAGGATGAGTTGCTTTCTGCGCTTAAAGAAAACTAGTAAATAAGTACCACTTTAGGCTTTTTCAAAGGCCATTTACTAGTGATTTAGTAGTATTTTTGAACAAATTTCAACGTTAGGGGTAGCGGGTTTTAAATTTGCGTTATAAGTTTTAACCGTTAGTTATATCAGACCGAGCGAGAAGATTTCGTGATTTATGCATTATTGCTAATTATGGAATCTAATTATGAAAACAAAGCCTTTTAAAACAGGCCTTTCAGCATTGTCATTAGCACTTTTACCGCTAATGGTATCTAGCCATGCACACGCAGCGAAAGCCGAAATTTTCGATGACAGCGTGATTGTTGTGTACAAAGAAAACGTCAGTAAAGCTGAGAAAATGCGCGCGCGTTCATCAGTGGGAGCACGCATTAGCGATGTGAATCGCGATGAAGTAGATGACCGCTTCTCTAACCTTTTAAATGGCCGAATTGCCAAACTAGAACTTCGTGGCAAGTCTGTAAAAGACGCCATAGAAATCTTAAAGAAAAATCCTGCTGTTAAAATTGCAGAGCCAAACTTCCTTTACCGCAAAGCCTTAGTACCCAACGATCCTTCTTATGGTGATCTATGGGGTTTGAATAATACAGGTCAAGCCGGCGGTACTGCTGATGTAGATATCGACGCACCTGAGGCGTGGGATATCACCACAGGTGATAGCGATGTGGTAATTGGCGTAATTGATACGGGTGTTGACTACAATCATGAAGACCTTGCAGCTAACGCTTGGATAAACCCAGGTGAAATTGCTGGCAATGGTATCGATGATGATGGCAATGGATATATCGATGACGTTTACGGTATCGATGCCTTCAACGGGGATTCCGACCCAATGGACGACGATTCTCACGGTACCCATGTGGCCGGGACTATTGGCGCTGTGGGCGGAAACGGTATTGGCGTAGTTGGTGTAAACCATGAAGTGTCAATTGCTGCATGTAAGTTCTTAGGTCCTGACGGCGGCTCAACCGCTGGCGCTATCGAGTGTATAGACTACTTCACAGACCTAAAACAAAACCGCGGCATAAATATTAAAGCAACCAATAACAGCTGGGGCGGTGGTGGCTACAGCGAAGCGCTAGAAACCGCTATCGAAGTTGCTGGCCAAGCGGGCATCTTGTTTGTAGCGGCAGCGGGTAACTCTGGTTCCAATAATGATAACGTAGATAACTATCCGTCAAACTACACTACTACGACAAATAGTTTAATGGCAGTAGCCAGTCATACCCGTACTGACGGGGACAGCGGATATTCATACGGCATCGAGACCGTAGATATCGCTGCACCAGGTTCTTCTATCCTATCTACCGTGCCGGGTAACGGCTATGCCACGTATTCAGGCACGTCGATGGCAACACCTCATGTGGTTGGCGCCGCTGCCCTAGTGTGGTCACTAAACCCTGAACTGACGCCGTCTGAAATGAAAGAGCTACTCATGGCTACGGGTGAAACTAGCTTATGGGCTGAAGGTCGCACTGTTTCTGGCAACCGTCTTAATGTACTCAATGCACTTGAAGAAGCCGATCCAACACCTGGCTTTAAACTAGGCATTACGCCAGGTTCTGCTGAAATTGAAGCGGGTGAGAGCTATACCTTCACTATTGAAGTTGGCTCAATTGCTGGCTACGAAGAAGAAGTGCAGCTATCCCTTGCAGAGCCAAGTGATATCGCTTCTCTAAGTGCAAGCACAGCATTACCTGGCGATACGGTAACACTTACCGTTGAGACAACTGAAGATACGCCATGGGGCTCGTATAGCTTCACGGTTAACGGCGTTAGCGGTGAGATTGAAAAATCTAAGTCGGCGAATCTTTACGTTTACCCTCAAGGGCTAAATGAATTCCCATACGCTTATTCTGGCGATCCAGTCCCTACCTTACCGAATGAAGAAGATCCAGACGACGTGGGTGTAGATCTTGTGATCAATATTCCTGATGAGCTTACGGTATTCGGTATGCAGGCGTCGGTAGATATCACGCACACCTATAGCGGTGACCTCGTACTATCACTGACTTCTCCTCAGGGTACAACCACCGTTCTTCGTCAGAACCAAGGTGGCGGTACAGATGATATCGTTGAGAGCTATAACTCTGATGCCTTCAACGGCGAAGTAGCAACAGGCGATTGGACCTTGAACGTGCTTGATAC